>JACKQG010001817.1_pt1 | contig 28897 bp, 26 predicted proteins | sample 8237621 | NCBI WGS metagenome assembly JACKQG01 (sample SAMN15677084, study PRJNA649215) | marine metagenome | biome: marine; feature: Black Sea; material: saline water; isolation source: suspended particulate matter (SPM) from the Black Sea western gyre | collected 2013-06-09/2013-06-10 | depth... | reverse complement strand
TTATTCAACATTTCGATGTGTACCTACCGTTGATGCAAAACTGTCAGGTGGCTAGATAGAAATTTACTAATTGTGAACCCTGGTCTATGATAAATAAAAGTTTATTATGGTGATGGCTTTTTGAAGGTAAATGTTGAAAATAATATAAATACAACCCTACTATAGATAAAAGAAGTGGAAAATTTGAGTAGCACACCAGGGTCATGAAAAGCATATTTAGAGAGAAAATATATTTGTCATGCTGAAGCAAAAGCATCAATACCTAGGCTTCTCTTAATTGAGGGTATCTACCTTGCGGCGGACCTCCCTTATATCGTCCCACATCATTGACTTTGGAGCTCCAGGCTCCTTGGAGGGGTTTCGCAATAGATAGGAGGGGTGAAATATTGGCATGATCCAATGTCCATCCATCTCAATCCATTGCCCACGTAATCGGGTGATCCCAGTTTTTCTGAGTATGGATTGACAGGCAACATTCCCGGTTAGTAAAATAATTGGCGCACCCACCAGCCGTATAATTTCGAGCACATAAGGACGATAATGTTCGATTTCTTCCGTCGTAGGTTTCCGGAAGGTTTTTCCTCCCTCCCCAGGTGGCATTCTGAAAACGGAATTGGTGATATAGATATCTTTTTCCGAATCAAATTCCACAGCGGCAAATATTTTTTCCAGCATCTTCCCTGCTCGTCCCACAAAGGGTACCCCCTGAATATTTTCCTGCGGCCCCGGTGCCTCCCCTACCACCAACACTTTTGCATGGGGGTTGCCTCGGCTGATGACGACCCGCGTGCCTGCATTTGCCAAAAGATCATCTTCCATTTGCAGCATTGTTTCAATGAGAGAATCGAGCGTGTTGAATTTTTGCATCATACTCCTCTAGCCAAGCAAAACACCACTCCAGGGAAGCAGCTTTAGCTCTACTTGCCCATTAATAACCCCTAAACTTTCGTGGTTAAGGTAATTTTTGACTTCCTGACCATCTTCCCATAATGCGTCAACCGGGATGAGAAAGGTCTTAATATCATCAGAGAGATTTAATCCAATTAAAATTTTTTCATTGCCAAGCTTCCGTGCAATTGCGTAGACTTTTTCATCCGCCAGTAAGCGAAAATATTCTCCGCGGCGCAATGCGGGATGGGATTTTCGCAGAGCAATCAGTTGTTGCACCCATGGGCGCAGGTCGCCTTTCCAGTTGTTTGGATCCCATGAAAAGGCACGTCGGCAATCGGGATCTTTATCGCCATCCAGCCCGATCTCATCACCATAGTAAATTGCAGGCGCCCCAGGATAAGCAAATTGAAATAGAAAAGCCAGTTTTATTTTATCGAGATTTCCATTCAATTTAAAATGAAGACGTTCTGTATCATGTGAACCAAGGGGGAGATACATCGCCCTGATATTTTCTGAGGGATATGCCTGGAGCAACGATTCGACCTTGTCTCCAAATTGCGTGGCGTTGATTTGGCCGGTGAGGCTCTCAAGCAATGCATTGCGGACAGGGTAGTGCATCAAACCGTCAAAATGCTGGTCGTCCACCCATCGGGGATCCACTTCCCAGATCTCACCGAGGATATAGGCATCTGGGTTTACTGATCTGACAATTTGGCGGAAGCTGGCCCAAAAGGCGTCATCATCGATCTCGTTGGGGACGTCCAGTCTCCACCCGTCCACACCGGCCTCGATCCAGTAAAGAGCTACGTCCAGTAAATATTCTCTCACTTGGGGATTGTCGGTATTGAATTTGGGCAACGATTTGAAATTCCACCAGGCGGCGTATTTTTCTGCATCTCCTTGCGTGTAGGCATCAAGCGGGAAGTCGTTTACATGAAACCAGTTTTTGTATGGTGAATGCATTCCATTTTCGAGCAGATCTGCAAATGCGAAAAATCCCCGCGAGCAGTGATTGAACACGCCATCTATAATGATGCGCATCCCGTTGCTGTGAACGGCATCGACCAGAGCATCGAAGTCTGCGCGATTACCAAGCTTGGGATCGATTTTATAATAATCGCTGGTGTTGTAGCGATGGTTCGAGGGGGAGAGGAAAATTGGATTCAAATACAGGGCAGTCACACCCAGGTCAAGGAGATAATCCAGCTTTTGAATAATGCCGCGCAGATCGCCTCCCTGATAATTCCATAATGTGGGCTTGCTGCCCCATTCTTCGACATTTGGAGGGTCGTTGCCGGGATCGCCGTTGGCGAAACGATCTGGAAAGATCTGGTAAAAAATAGCGTCTTGCACCCAATAAGGGACGGTCATAAGGGCCTCAGTTTGATTGAATTTATGATGCGGTTTTCTCAGGCGATTTTATCACTAATCTTTTGAATTTTCTTTTGAAGCCTGAGACCGTTCATGTTATGATTGCGGCTCTTGCCAGGGAAAAAGTTTTGGAGAAAAGAAATGACGGAAACCAATCCTGAAGATTCGAAAAGAGTGCAAAACTTTTCAAAAATCGCGGTTATTATAGTCGCCGCGTATATTGCCGCGCAGATGCTATCTGATATAGCCAGCCTGAAAATTGGCGTTGTGGCCGGTTTTGCGGTGGATATGGGAACTTTTATTTATCCGATCACTTTTACGCTTCGAGATGTGGTGCATAAGGTTTTAGGGAAGAAGAATACGCAGGTTTTGATTCTTTCAGCTGGCGCGATCAATTTGTTTATGGCCGGATATTTGATGTGGGTGGCCAGCGTTCCCGGAGATGCTGACTGGGGATTAACGGCTGAGTTTTCTGCAATATTGGGTCCCCTTTGGCGGATTGTTTTTGCTTCAATTTTGGCTGAGGTAATCAGCGAATTGGTTGATACAGAGGTCTATCATTGGTTCGTCACCAAAATCACGGATAAATATCAATGGGCGCGGGTCCTCCTCAGCAACAGCGTCAGCGTTCCTATTGATAATATCATTTTCGCAGTCGGCGCTTTTGGCGCCCTGCCAGGGTTAGAAAATCACTTTTTGACCCTTCCCTGGAATATCGTTTGGCAAATCTTTACTTTCAATTTGATCGTAAAATATGTTGTTACATTGGTCAGTCTACCGTTGATTTACACTGTCCCCGATCGGCATTAGATTATTTAACGGTATATTTCCAGTCCCGATAAGCCTCATAGGCAGGGATGGGTTGTTCATCTTCCTCCCGCTCCTTCATCCGCTCAGCAAGCCATTGGAACCATTCAAAAGCCGTATCGCGATCCAGGCGTGCACGGAAATCCCGGATGTAGCTCTCCAGTTTTTGCCAGGATTGAATTACCGGTCCGCTGTATGCGTCGTCAAATAAATCCAGGTCTACCTCCCGGCGATAAACGAGAATTCCCAGCCGCTCCCAGGTACCAACAACCATATAAATGGCAATATATTCATCTTTAGGTAAGTTGTCGATATACTGATTGTCAATATCATCTGGCAAATTAAGGATCAGGAGAAGCCCGCGTACAAATTCGCTGGTCTGAAAGGAATTAAGCATCAGGATAGTGCTCTCACGTTTGCGCATGGCCCGGAAGTTTCGCAGGTTTAGCAGACCAAAGAGAATGCCTACAATGATAGAGGCGTTGGAAATAATTTGAAAAATCAGGGATAGATCCATTTACATCACCTTATACGATGTGGGAATTTTCAAGTGAGTATAGCATGGGACCTGGAAATTGTTATCGCGCTTATTATATGAGGATATGTATTTACTCAGCATCTCCAGAAATGTCTCTGCGAGGAGTACGCGTTTGCGACGCGGCAGTCTCCAAGACTGACTGGGAGATTGCTTCGGCGATAATACTGCCTCGCAAAGACATACCTGAGTAGTTACGATTTTGTTTTGAAAAATCCTTAATTATTTAATATGTTGAAAGGTAAAGGTCTGGAGTTTTCTATGTCCAGACCTTTTACGTAAAAAAAGAAAGTACATGTTCTAAGGTGTGCAGACCCCTCCAGGCTGGGGATTGGATGGACAGGGAACAGTGCAGACCGAAGCCTGATTTTGATCGTACACAAAGCAGCCTTGAGGCGAGGCGGGTGGCGCATCTGGCAGCGCAGGCCCGGTGCCAATGGGTGCCGCGTCAACCGCGCCGCTGGTTTTCACAGTCACGTAGGATACCCAGCAATCTGTCCCGAAAGAGGGCCCCGCTATCTGAAACCAGGTATTGCCCTGATTTCGTGCCAGGACCAAGGCGGTCTGGCCTTCAAAGAGGGTATCTGCGATATCGTAGGCTGTGCCTGGTCCATAGCGGCAGTTGGCATTTTTGGTGGCGGTCAGCTCGGGAGTCTCAGAAGCAACGGATGGGGGTAAACCAATTGGATCTTCGTAGGCACCCGAATCGCAGGAGGTACCGCCAGGACGCAGCTCGCCTCGCTGGTCTTCCGGCAAACACCGGCCAACAGCTGCATCAATGGCAGGACTACCATCGAGTAGAGCATGAGTTCTGGAAGGGCCGCCGTTATCAGCTAAGGGTCCTAAAAGGAGTGCAGCGCTTGTGTAGGTGCTTGCCGCAGGAAAACCGCATGAGCCATCTGTGTCTATATTCGTGCCAGTAACCGTACCTCCGCCAATGGGAATCGACGCTATACACTGCCCGGCGGTGTTATTGGCGATAATCGTATTGTCGACAGGAAACCTTCCTGGCCAAATACCATTGCCGCCATTTTCAACGATCGTTGAATAACTTATGAAGCTGGTTGTATTATCCCAACCCAACGCCAATCCCGTGCCTGAATTATTACTGATCGTGGTGGTTAAAATTCTTGCTATGCCATTATTGTTTACGACAGCTGCACGATCACCTGTCTGATTATTGGCAATTAAGGATTGGGTAATCTGAAGGTAACTGGTATCGCCGTGGTTATTCACCGCAGGTTCATCACCCAGATTCCCGGAAAGCTCACTTTTACTGATGTAGACACGACCCGAAGCGGCGTTAACCAGCCCCCCATATCTATTATCAAGCACCTTGCTGAGGGTCAATAAAAGGGTACCTTCGTTATAAATAGCACTAGGATTAGATGGATCAGCTCTTGGATTTAATCTCAGGCCATTATTTTGGATCGTGGAATTGGTAATGATTGAATGGCTGCCGGCTCTCAAATTTAATCCCATACTAGAATGATCCCTGATAATGGTGCTGTCGAGATCCAATTCCTGGCCGCTGCCTAAAACTATGCCTGTATTTAGATTTGCGATTATCCGGCTGTCGGTGATCCGGATAGTACCGCTGCCCCGGGCAAGAATGCCAGCGCGTTGAGGAGCAAAAATGCCATTCCCGCTGATCGTGACGTCGTCAAGAATGAGCAGTGTTCCGGTATGATCAATGCCATGAGATTGATTGTCCCGAATAACCGTTCCGGTAGCCAAGAGCAACCCGCTGTTTGAAATACCTGAACTTCCGTTACCATAGATCTCTCCCCCCTCCAGGATCATTTCTCCACCATTATCTATTCCAGAGCCGTTGAGAACAAAATCAGGATCGATATTTTCATCAATGGTGTTTCGGATAATCACATTGGTAAGCCGATCGACGCCAGTGCTGTTATGGGTGATACCTGATCGAAAGCAATTGTTCAGGATGACGTTAACCAGGATGGCTTCACTATCATCACGCGTCTCTACACATCCGCTAGCTGAACCTCTACGGGTGTTTTGAATGGTCAGGTTTTCAAGTCGGACCTTTGCTGTGCCAGCGAGAAATACACCCCCTACCGCACTTCCAGCGTCCAGGATTGTGTCGGCTGCACTCTCACCGATGACGGTGACATTTTGAGTACTCCAAAGGTGCAGCAAACTCCCGGATGTTCCGCTCTCCACGTAGGTCCCGGTATCCAGGTGAATACGATCAAATGGCCTTGACTTCCTATAGGCTCCTCCGAGGGTCAGGCAGGGTTCTGCAGGGGTGGTGCAGCTATTATCATTGTCACCATCTGTGGCCACATACCAATCCAAGGTTAAATCTACCGAAACTTCATCAACAACCACTAGCTCATCTGGATCCGGAGTTGGTGTGGGGGGGCCGCAGGCAGAGAGCATCAATCCAATTATGAAAAAGAACATTATTTTTTTGTATTTATATAAATCAAGCATTCTATATCTCCTTCATTACCAAATAAAGTGAGGGGCAACACCTATCAATTTATTATCAATGGATATTCTTTTCCATACTACAATATCCCACCAATTCAGTCAACTTTGTGAACATTATCACTTCAAAGTTTTCATGGAATCGGAATTCAAAAAGCCTGACATCCAGATCGATTCTGTGGATATCAGGCTTTTTGTTTGCCTCATTCATGTAGTGCTGGCTGCCATAGATTAGATTGTGCAATTTTCCTGGAAAAATTCTACATTTGACCTTTTTTCATCGCCGTGAGCAAGGCCATATTTTTGTGGATTGGATCAACCGCAACTCTTTGGGCTACCTTCTCGGCCTCAGATTGGGCTGTGGAGCAAATTTCGGCCTCATCGATTTTTTGGGCTTTTCCATCTCGCAAGATTATTTCTCCAGCTACCAATACGGTTTTGACCTCCTGGCCGCTGCCCCCATAAACCAGATTTGGCACGATCGTGCGGATCGGCGTCTCCAGGACGGGCGTCAGATTGGGAGCACTCAGATCTACCAGGATCAGGTCTGCTTCTTTGCCTGCTTCCAGCGATCCGATCTGATCACCCAATCCGATGGCCTGCGCTCCCTCGATGGTTGCCATCCGCAGTACTTCCCAGGCTGGCATCACTTCAGGATCGCGGGCTTTGATCTTATTGAAAAGAGCCGTCAACTTCATCTCATTGAAAATATTATTGCAGTTGTTGCCGGCAGCCTGATCGGAGCCCAACGCCACCAGGCCTCCAGCCTCTCGAAACGCGTACGCTGGCGGGACGATCCCGTCAATGATCCCAATGGAGCCAGAGCATAAGGCCATTCTTGCACCACTTCGGGCGATTAATGCAGCCTCCTCATCGGTGGCCTCGGTCAGGTGGACGGCCAACAATTGATCGTCCAGATAGCCAAGTTCTTTCAAGTATTCAGGAGTACGCTGGTCAAAACGTTTCAACATCTGATTGATCTCACGGTCACCCTGGGCAACGTGCATGTGGAGCATCAGATTTTCCTTTTCAGCCAGGCGTTTGACCTGGAGCAGTTGATCGCGGGAGATCATGTCGGGTGCTTGCGGGCCAAGCATGGTCGTGATACGCCCTTTCGCCGCACCATGCCAGTCGTGGATAAAGGCAATCGCAGTGTCAATGGCTTGCTGACCAACTTCCGGATCGAGGGGATAAAGCTCGCCAATTTTCAGGCCAGCCATACCGCCTGTTGGCAATGCATTGATCGTGGGGGTTAACCGGGCGCGAACACCAGCCCCTTCGAAGGCCTCTGCCCAACCGGGATATGGTTTGGAGAAATCGCCCATTGTGGTTGTACCGGCTTTGATGGCTTCCAGGATGTTGAGTCGAGTTCCAGCCAGGGCTGCTGAGGGTGTGACATGGCGCGCATAAGGAGCCAGCGCAGCCTGCATCCAATTACTCACATCCTGAGCAACGCCCCGCACAACCGCCCAGGAGGTATGCATATGAGCGTCGATCAGACCCGGCAGCACAGCACAACCGCTGGCGTCGATAATTTCATTGGCCTCAAAACGAGTCTTTAATTCAGATGTAGGGCCGATAGCGCAAATTCGAGATCCTTGAATCGCTACCGCCCCGTCTGGGATGTAGCCCACGCCTTCTCCCTGCATGGTAAATAGGTGAGCGTGAGTGATGAGGGTATCAATTTTTTCAGGCATCTTTATTCTCCACGAAATCTATCTTCTCATTCCAGAAATAAATCAAGTTTAGGCAACAAAAAAAGTCTGATAACTTTGTGCTATCAGACTTTTGCTAAGTTATTTCAGTTTTTCTTCCACCCAGCCAACAACGCTAGCGAGAGCCTCATCCAGCTTGGAGGCGTCCTTGCCACCGGCCTGGGCCAGTGTTGGGCGCCCCCCGCCGCCGCCGCCCAAGGGCGCAGCAACAAATTTGACCAGATCGCCGGCCTTGATCCCGCGCTTGACGAGATCATCGGTCACGGAGGCGATCAGCATCGGTTTATCATCCACGATACAGGCCAGGACAGCAACTGCGTTTTGCGGGTTGCGCTCACGGAACACGTCTGCCATTTGGCGCAGTGTTTCCACATTGGCTTCTTTGAGTACTGCCGTTAATACTGCCACACCGCCGACATCGGAAGTTTCATCCAGCACGCGGGTGAAATCCATCGCGGCCAAATTCTGACGTAGATGGGCAATCGTATGCCGCATCCCTTTCATTTCACTGAGCGCAATTTCAGCCCGTTCCTGCATCTTGTCCGGTGTGGTCGCCATCATAGCAGCGGCCTGATTGAGCACGCGGAATCGCTTCTGGATCAGATCATAGGACGTCCGACCGGTGATCGCCTCGATCCGGCGAATCCCGGCTGCTGCACTGCCTTCGCTGGTGAGGATAAAGGTGCCCACCTCGCCGCTGCTTTTGCAGTGCGTACCTCCGCATAATTCATTCGAGAAAACATCTCCTGAGCCTGTCGAAGGATCCGCGCCCATTTTGATATTGCGGACGGTTTCACCATATTTCTCGCCAAAGAGGGCGGTTGCCCCGCCATCCATCGCCTCCTGGAGCGATTTGGTCTCGATCTCCAGGAAATGATCTTCGAGCACCCGCTCGTTTACATAGCGTTCTATTTTTTCAATCTCATCCCCCGTCAGAGCTTCAGGATGGGTAAAATCGAAACGGAGACGATCCGGTGCAACCAGTGAACCAGCCTGTCGTGCATGACTGCCCAGCACAGCATCCAAGGCAGCATGAAGCAGATGCGTGGCAGTGTGGTTGCGCATGATATCTTTGCGGCGCGACTGGTCAACAGTCGCAGTCGCCAGATCCCCAACTTTGGGAATGCCGCTTTCCACCTCACCTACATGGACGATTAATCCTGGTGAGGGCTTTCTCAGGGACGTGATTTCAATCCGCCAATCCGCGCCGACGATATCGCCCGTATCCCCAACTTGCCCGCCGCTTTCCACGTAGAATCCGGTCTCGGGCAGCACTACTTCGACCATATCCCCAACATTTGCCGATACGACGGGGGTTCCGTCCACCACCAGGGAGAGAATTTCAGCTTCTACTTTTAGTTTCGTATAAGGATCATAGAGAACGCCATCTACACCCAATTTGTCTTTTTCTTTTAACTCAGCAACAAGATTGGCATACATCTCGGCATCCTCGCCGCCGAGGGCACCCATGGCTTTGCCACCACCGGATGCGATCCGATGTTCGTCCATCGCTGTACGGAAACCGTTCTCATCCACATCAAGATCTTTTTCCTTGGCAATATCACGGGTGATCTCAAAGGGCAGGCCATAGGTGGCATAAAGATTAAAGGCTTTATCCCCGGCCAATACCTTCTCTCCGCTTTTTTTCAAACCATCCAGCAAATCATCCAGATAGGCTGTTCCGCTCTCAACCGTCTTCGCAAAACGAAGTTCTTCGCGGGTCAGATTGTCGAGGATCGTCTGACGGTTATTCTCGAGTTCCGGATAAAACTCCCCATAGGTATCCACAATAGCATCGGCAACCCTGGCGAGGAACGGTTCCACTAAATTGAGTTTGCCCCCAAAACGGGCCGCTCGTCGGATGATCATCCGGCAGACATAATTGCGGCCGATATTTCCGGGAACCACGCCATCCGCGATCAGGAAGGCGGCCGTACGGGCATGATCTGCGATCACACGATAGGGGGTGAAGTTTGCCAGCATGGCCTCTTCATCGTCCCCCGTCATTTTGCGGATGGCTGCCAGCGCTCCAGCAAAGATATCGGTTTTATAATTTGAGTCTACACCCTGAAGGACGGCGAGAATCCGCTCAAAGCCCATCCCTGTGTCCACATGGGTAGCAGGCAGGGGATCGAGGGTGTTCGGTCCAAGTCGATTATATTGGATAAAAACGAGGTTCCACAATTCGATGAAGCGGTCTGTATCCAAAATTTCTTCTGTGACATCCCCCTCTTCCGGACGCAAGTCGATATGGATCTCTGAGCAAGGTCCGCAGGGGCCGGTATCAGCCATTTCCCAGAAATTATCTTTACGTCCCATATAAAAAAGTCGGGAAGAATCAAAACCGGGCTGCTCCTGCCAATATCCTGCCGCTTCTTCGTCAGCGGGGATTTCACCCTTTTCGTCCTTGAAAACAGTGGCATACAGATTTTCTTTTGGGAGCTTCCAAACTTCCGTCAGCAGTTGCCAGGCCCATTCGATAGCTTCTTTTTTGTAATAGTCGCCAAATGACCAATTACCGAGCATTTCAAAAAAGGTATGGTGAGTATCATCCCGACCAACATCCTCGAGATCGTTATGTTTGCCAGCCACGCGCATGACCTTTTGCGAGTTGACTGCCCGGGTATAAGGGCGTTTATCGGTGCCGAGAAAGACATCCTTGAACTGGACCATTCCGGCGTTGGTAAATAGCAAGGTGGCATCGCCCCCCGGGACAAGCGAGGACGAAGGCACAAAGGTATGTTGATGCTCATCAAAAAAATCAATAAATTCTTGGCGGATCTGCGCGCCAGTATATTTTCTTTCTGTCATGAAAGCTCCATATTTGAAATGTAATGGGCTGTATTATACCAAGGGAGATTTATAAATGACCATTGTTTTTCAAGGGATGATTTTATATAATACTTTTAGTAGTTTGTCTCACTAATGCCGTGGAGGTGATGATGGGCAAAGCAAAGATCACGATTGTTACAGACAGTTCTTCCTATATTCCCGAATCCGCAACCAAAGGACTTGATATTGCAGTTATTCCTCTTTGGCTAATATGGGGCGAGGAAAATCTTCAAGATGGGATCGATATTCAGCCTGCCGAATTTTATAGGCGATTGAAAGAATCTAATACGCTCCCGACCTCTTCCCAGCCTTCCGCAATGGAGTTTGAGAATTTCTACAGATCGGTTGCGGAAAATTCAGACCAGATCGTGAGCGTATTGGTTTCCTCGAAACTCAGTGGCACAATTGCCAGCGCACGGACCGCCGTCAGTGAATTGCCTGAACTCTCAATTCCAATTGTTGACTCGTTAAACTCATCTATGGGGTTGGGCTTTGCTGTATTGGCCGCAGCCAGAGCGGCAGCCGAGGGAAAATCAGTTGAGGGGGTTGTTGCAGCCGCGGAGGCAATGAAATCAAAGATTCAATTCATTTTTATCGTTGATACCCTGGAATATCTACATAAAGGTGGCAGGATCAGCCGTGGCAAACGCTTGATGGGAACTGCGCTAAAGATCAAACCGATCCTGCAATTTGAAGACGGCGAAATCAGACCTCTGTCTCAAGCGAGGACTAAAAGCAAAGCCATCGAGCGAGTCTACGAGATCATCCAGGAAAGACTCGGGGGAAAGAAAATTGTTGAGGCAGCAGTTGCTGATATAGATAATGCAGATGAGGCAGATGCGGTCGCCGATCAGCTCAGGGATCAATTTGGTGTGACCAATATCTTGCGTGCTGATGTTAGTCCTGTCGTAGGTACGCACGTTGGCCCGGGGACCATTGGGATCGCCTTTTATACTGAATAATTTTTTATGGGAAAATTGATTGCCATAGTCGGTGCGAGTGGAGTCGGGAAAACAACGCTGGTTAAAGCGCTCGCTGAATCTGGCGAATTTGCGACCGGCTACGAACAGCATGAAGAACGCCCTTTTCAGCAGCTTTTCGATCAGGATAAGAGATTCGCGTTACATAATCAGATTGATTATTTTTTGTTACGCGCTGAGCAGGAACGCAGCTTGCGTGCTGAGCCGAGACCTGCACTGATTGACGGTGGTTTGGATGTTGATTTCCATGGTTTCGCACGTCTTTTTCACAAGCGCGGCTATCTCAATGATGAAGAGTTTGATCTCTGCAAACGGCTTTACAATCAACTTCGGGCTGCCCTCCCTCCACCAGAGTTAGTTATTTACATGACTGCCTCAGTGGAGGTCATTCGCCAACGACTAGCAAAACGAGAGCGGATCAACATTGCTACCTCGGATGATGCAGGATTGCTAAAAACTTATCTGGAGGAATGGCTTAATAATCTCCCACCTGAAAAAATTCTGAAGGCTGATGTGTCTGAAAACGATCCCAATTATGTAGGGCAAATACCACAATTATTGTTGGAGATGGAAAAAAGAAAAATCCCATAGCGGGTATACTTTTCTTCAAATCCCAAAGTAGGGGAACATCGATAAGGACATCGCGCAATATGGACGCAAAACCAATTTCACCCAGGTTCGTCAGGGCCATTACTTTAGGCGCGTTCCTGGCCTTTTTCCTTTTTGGCTTCTCCGATAATCTGAAAGGGGCCACATTCCCGGTTTTGCTGGACGATTTAGGGTTCGGCTATGCACTTGGGGGCACAATATTACTGGCATCCTATTTGGGGTTTTTGATCGCAACTTTAATTACCGGCCCCTTAACAGATTTAGCTGGAAAAAAGATCGTCATTTACCTGGCCTGTGGCAGTTTACTGATCGGTATGTTTGGGTACAGTACTGCAAGTACGTTTTGGGCATTGATCGTGGCAATGTTCATCATGGGATTAGGGTTGGGTGCATTGGAGGTCGGGGCAAATCTCATCATTGTCGATGTCCATCGCGAAGATAAAGGGCGCTATCTCAATCTCCTGGCATTCTTCCACGGGATAGGCTCCATGGTCGCGCCATTATTCGCAGGTCAGTTGTTGGTGGCAGGCTTTTCATGGCGCAGCATCTATCAATTTGGATTGGGTTTGGTTCTGCTGGTGTTGATCTATTTCCTGATCGTCAAATATCCGCGTACAAACAACAATCAAAGCAACAAACTGGATTTCAGGGAATTGGGGAAATCGGCTTTTTCCCATGAGATGATCTTGTTCTATACAGGGATGATCGCATACGTAGCAGCTGAGATCGGCATTGGCGCCTGGCTTGTAGAATTTCTGCAGAATGCCAAGTCTCAATCTGTATCCCAAAGCACGTTCTATCTGGCCCTATTCTTTGGTACGATCACCGCAGGACGTTTTATCGGGAGCTTCCTTGTTGCTCGCGTAGGCTATCTCACAAGCATGTTGTTCGCTGGGCTGGCAGCTTTGATCTGTGTCGCCATTGGTACTTTTGCTTCGGTCGGGCTGGCAGTTTTCCTGCCTCTGGCCGGGTTCTTCTTTTCCATCATATTCCCAACGTTCACAGCCGCAGTCTCCGATCTATATCAGGAAAACGTCGGTACGATCCTGGGCTTGCTTTTTACCTTCGCTGGGCTTGGCGGTATGCTGGGCCCTTGGGTCATTGGTCTTACCAGCGATTGGCTGGGAATACAAGCGGGATTTGGAGCAGTTCTGGTCTTCCTGGTCGTAATGAACATCTCTTTGGGTTTGCTTGGCAGGAAACAAAACCCTGTAAAGATTGCACCATAATCAATATTGAAAATACAAAAAATTCATATCAAATATTAAGACAATAATGGTAGGATTAAGAAAATTATCTTTAAAGGAATCCTATGAAAAACTCCCGTATTGTCAAAGAAATTATTGAGCCGCAAATGGCGATGGAGGGTGCAGGCGTGCTGCTTCGTCGCTCAATTTCTCCACAGGCGTCCAACCTCCACGATCCCTTCCTGCTTTTCGATCACTTTGCCTTCAACAAACCTGCAGAAGGACCGCCAACTGGCTTTCCGATGCACCCCCATCGAGGCATCGAAACCGTAACCTATATGCTCGAAGGCTCTGTCAATCACCGTGACAGTCTCGGCAACGAGGACCTGATCGGCCCGGGAGATGTACAGTGGATGACCTCTGGTGGCGGAATCATGCATGAGGAAATGCCCCGTCGCGGCCCGAGTGGCAATATTTATGGATTTCAGCTTTGGGTTAATCTTCCTTCAAATCAGAAGTGGAGCCGCCCAAAATATCGCAGCCTGACCGCTGCCAATATCCCGACCGTTGAGAAAGATGGGGCGACCATCCGTATCGTTGCCGGAGAGATTGATGGGACTCGTGGTCCGGTCGCAGATATCGCCGCCGACCCTATTTACCTTGACGTTGGGCTTGCTCCCGTTTCCCAATTTAATTATCCTGTCCCTAGCGGGCACACCGTGATAGCTTACGTTTTCGAAGGGAGCGGTCTGATCGGCGCGGACGAAACACCGGTCGTTGCGACCAGCATGGTTTTTTTTAACGATGATGAAGGGTTTCAGGCCAGAACTACAAATTCTTCACTCCGTTTAATGTTGATTGCGGGAGCGCCCTTCAGGGAACCGATTGCCCCTTACGGGCCTTTCGTGATGAATACGCGCGAAGAACTCCAGGAAGCTCTCCGTGATTTGCAAGCGGGGACGTTTATCTGGAACGAGGCAGATTCGCGTTTTCAGGAGTAAGGATGTCCAGAGTTTGAACCACCTATTTTAATGTCTGTGCCGTGTATCCAGTTGGCTGGCAGCCAGGTTCAGTTTCAGGAATACCCACGGCGCACCAAATATGACCCATAAGGTAGTGACTCCGTAGCGGATATAGCGGAGGAAATAGCCAATGCTGGTTTCATCTGCCGCGATCAGGCTGAAAAGCGGATCAAGGCCGTACAAAAGGGCGAAGACACCGATGATCCCGACCAGATATCTGCCGGTACGCTGCAGACCAGAACCAGCTACTTTAAAGGGGGCATGGACCTTCATCAGAGCATATCCAGCTGCGGCGCCGAAAAATGCACCTGCCAGGGTGAAATAATGCGTCAGGGACCTGGCCTCTGTTGACAGATGGTACCAGGCTGATGGGTCGGTTGACTCGGCGATCAGCGCCTGAACGATATATCCAATGGCAATGAAAATCAGTGAGACGAAAAATGAATACCAGATCTGAAATTGGATACTGTGTGATCTGATCCAGTTCGTAAATGTCTTTTCATAATTAATGAAAAACAGTAGAACCATCAGACCAATCGCCCATCCGAAAAGAATATCGTGAGGGAAGTGGACGCCCAAATACAGCCGCGAGAATGCAATCAAGAAAATTAATAAGACAGCCGTGATCCACAGCCAGCGCTTTTTGGTCCGGTATGCCAGATATCCCCAAACGGAAAGCGAATCGCTGGCATGTGAGGAAGGGATTCCGTAGGATTCTTCCATCCCCAACCCTTTTACATCACCGACCCAGTATGGGCGGGGTTGGTGTAAGAGCTGCTTGAAGGCTGAGGCAAAAATATCTGTGGTGAGGAGGATCATGAAAACCCGAAAACCGAGTTGGGCATTAATAACCCAATATATTAAGGTGATAAAGACCATATAGAATTCGATTGTTCCCATAAAGGTGAAGATGTTCATGGGGATATCAAGTGCTGGACTAAGTGTTTGCAGTGATTGGATCAACGCGATCCCAAATTCCTGTAACACGTTCATAGATTCCTCCTACTGAGAGTTTTGATATCTGAGTGTGAAAAGCCTCCAACCATTCATTTTTGGATGCTATTTTTTGTTTGACTATGCCATTGCTTCGACGGTCTTGCGCATCCGAATGGTGACGCCAAAGGCCAACCCAAGAGATAGCAGGTAAATGGCCCCGAAGATGGTCATGAAGCCCGATTGCATCGTGTAAACCATGACGAGGAACACAAGGAAAAGTATTCCTTGCACCCATGTCCATATCCGTAATTTGGAAAGATAGTCGCTGTCCGTGTTTCGCTTTCGAGCGGTTGAAGCAAGAAGAAGAAAGAAAAGAGCGAAAAACAGATTTTCGGTCGGCATCATTAATTTGCTCCACCATTCGGGTGGCGTGACGTTGGTCCACAGGTTCACCCATGAGGGTAGCGGCCAAAGGATCTCAACGCCGTTGAACCAGATGAGCAAATCCAGCAGGATGTGCATAAGGACACCGATGCCCAGCCCCAGTCCCAGGTTGCCCCATTCGGAGCGTTTTGATGCCCAGGCAACAATGTAAAAAACAAGAATGATCGCTGCAACAAAAAACAAACTATGCGTGAGGGTACGATGTAAGCCCTCGGTCGATTTCCCCGTGAGGGTTGCTGCTGCAACAGCGAAATTGTCGGCGTCTGGGAGAAGATTGCCCAAAACGATGCCCAACATGAGCCATTTTCGGGTTGGTGTCCATTTTCGGATAGCCATCCCTACCATACTGTGAATCCCTGCTTGTGGCATTGGTACCTCCTTATGCTTGAAATTACCTGAATAAATTATTGCATATACGATAGACAATTACAAGTGAAACGTGGTCCGGGATTGGCAATGAGGCTCATGCGGGTAATATTTCCAGGAAACCACCGAATTTATCTTTTTGCCATTCATAGGTCGGGGTTACGGGGGGCTGATGATAAGGCAGAGTGAAATACTGAACCGTCAGATCGTCGAAGTGATCTTTAACGACTCCAAGAGTTGTATCGTAATCAAGCAGGTCGTCATAGATCGACATCCCAAAAAATCATCTTTGGCTAAATGGTTTATCTGAATAACAATAATCAACAGATAAGATTTCCTGCACCGTATACGCGAGCACGTCCAATGTGGACTGCGATATTCTTAGGGCGTCTCTGGTTTGTAAGATCTGTTTGTCGAAATTGCCAACTCTGCTAAATAACGAGTAAAGGAGTTGATCAAAGAGACAGGAATCCAATATTTGGAGCAAGTATTTTTGCATTTTTGGCGATTTGAGTGTTATGAAAAAGTGCCTGATCCACCATTGTCTCCTGGAAGAATAGAGTAATGCCCTGGTGCTTACGCAAGGGGCGAGCAGAATAACATTATCGATGCGGTCTTGCAGTACCTCAAGCGTTCGCATGGCGAGCAATCCGCCGAACGAAAACCCCATCAGGTTAAAGGTCTCATGTCCCATTGCGTCCATGAAATTGGCTACGGTTTGAGGAACCAAATAACTTTCGAATTTCTCAGGGTATGGGGAAGAATCACCATGCCCGGGCAATTCGAAAAAATATGTGGTGTAGCGTTGTCCCATGAATTGAGCCAGAGATTCCCACTGTCTGATCACGGAGATTGTAGCGGGAACAATTACCAGAGGTGGGCCGCTACAGACCTTCATATAGTGTAAGTTCGTATTTGGTAAAGAAACTCGCCCAAAGGTGGTTTTTGGGGGGATGCTCATCGTGTCTCCAGTCCCTGCCTGATTGGTCATATATACTAAACAAAAATTAGCAATCAAGGGCAAGAAGAAGCACTGGAATCGATTTGTAAAAGAGATGATTATAGGACTTACGCATTTTTATAGTCCTAGTCCCAATGCTCTGCGTTGGGGTATTGTAGACAAGCTACAACGCAGCGAGAAAAAAGGTATTTTGCGTAAGTCCTGGATTAGAAATTATTATGGCAGAGGCAGCCAGATAAATTAATTAATCCTATTAACGAACCTGTTATGGTGCAAACGCAAATAAACATTTTAAATATTCCCCCTCGCGAAAGGTGACCGGGTGATCGAGTGCATGCCCGCTGCGTTCAATCTCTTTTAGCGGGCGTCTGACCTGAATAGCAGCCTGATTGACTGCCCCGAAAAATGTCTCAGCATCCACACGGCTGGAGCAGGATGCCTGGACGAGAATTCCACCTGGTTCGAGGATGCTCAACCCAAGCCGGGTTAATTTTTTGTAAGCTGAAATTGCGCCCTCAATCTGGGATTCTTTTTTAGCGAAGGATGGGGGATCAATGATGACCATTTCAAATTGATGCCCCTTCTTTTTCATTTGTGTCATCTCTTCAAAGGCATCACCGTTCACGCACTCGTGGACGCTTGCGCCCGCACCTGGCCTCCCCCGCTCGCTGGGGAGGAGCAAATTCTCCCCTTGTCCAACGGAGGGAGTTGGAGGGGGGAGATTTAAATTGAAATTTCGCACAGCTGCTTCGAGGGCAGGTTTGCTTGCATCCAGGCTAACCACAAATTTCGCCCCCCCTCTGGCCGCGTATACTGAAAATCCGCCTGTATACGAAAATGCATTCAGGACGCTTTTTCCCTTGGCCAACTTTTCTACGCGTGCACGATTTTCACGTTGGTCGAGAAAAAATCCTGTCTTCTGCCCATGCACGGGATCTACTTCAAATTGCAACCCATTTTCATGGAAGGTCAACGGCTGATCTGTCTGCTTGCCAACAAGGGTCATACCGTCTCGAAGGTTGTATTCATTTTCCTTCACGCCTCCTCCTAGACGAAGAACAACACTTTTAAAAGGGAAGATATCTTCCAAGGCAGATACCACATTTTTCAAATGAGGAATCCAGGCTGAAGTGTAGATTTTTATGACCGCGATGTCGTGATAACGGTCGACGATCAGTCCCGGAACCCCGTCATTTTCTCCGTGAACGAGTCTGTACGCATTGGTCAATTTATTAGGCGGTGAATTGCTCAGGGGGGCGCGCAGTTGGGATGCGGCCTCCAGTCTGGCTTTGAACCAATCAACGTTAATGGAAGCAGGTTTGAGGTGCTGCAGGATGCGGACCCGTATCATCGCTTCTGGATCGTAAAGTCCGATGGCGAGAAAACGACGTTTTTTGTCGAAAATAACTGCCAAATCCCCGGCATTGCCTTGATGACTCTGATGGATGATAGCCTGATCAAAAAGCCAGGGATGCCCCTGGCGGAGGGCGCGCTCCGCAGCAGGTGTGACGCGCAGGGCAATCCGCTTGTCTGCGGCTTTGGGAAGTTCGGATGGCAAATTTAGTTTAATCATGATGTGAATTCAGATAGGGTATTCTTCAAAAGATCCTTTTCAGAGTAAAATAGGCCCATGACAAAAACAATCAAGGTTCTTTTTCTTGCGGCAGAAGCAATGCCCTTTGTGAAGATCGGTGGTTTGGCTGATGTAGCCGGGGCATTACCGCAAGCATTGCGAGCTCTTTCTGATGAAGAGAACGACGATGTCAAGCTGGATGTGCGTCTGGCAATTCCTTTACACGCAGTCATTAGCACTCAATCTGCGACCTTGCGTCCGGTGGTGAGCTTTCCGATCATGCGAGAGGGAACCGAACTAATCGCCGAAGTCTATGAAACCCGCTTGGGCAGTTTACCGGTATATTTCATCGCAGGAGATCCGATTACCGAAAGTGCTTCGGTATATTCATCAAATCCTTCCCTGGATGGCGAAAAGTATACCTTCTTTTCATTGGCAGCATTGGAAATGCTCAACCACCTGGATTGGGAGCCGGATATCTTGCATGCCAATGATTGGCATACTGGCTTGGCTGCTTATGCCCTGCAACTAAAGCGCTGGGAAGGGGAGTTGCATCAAACAAAATCAGTGCTTACTGTTCATAATCTGCCTTTTATGGGACCGGATGTGACCGGGCGATTGGCAGCTTACGGGCAAGCTTTGGCCCAAACAGATCTGCCTGATTGGGCACATACACTTCCTTTGCCCTTGGGAATGTGGGCCTCACAGAAAATAGTCGCGGTTTCACAGACCTATGCAAGGGAAATGCTTACGCCGCAGTTGGGGGCTGGGTTGGAGAATTTTCTGACCATCCACGAAGAGTCACTGACCGGCATCATTAATGGTATTGATACACAGAGCTTTGATCCGGAAACAGACCCTGAGATTGCTACAAATTTTTCGGCAGAAACCCTTCAAGAGCGTACCTCAAACAAAGCTGCCCTTCAAAAGCTGATGGGATTGAAGATCGATGAAAAGATCCCGCTTTTTGGCGTGGTTTCACGGTTGGAAAATCAAAAAGGAATTGATCTTGTTCTTAATGCTCTCGCCAAGCTAAAAAATACTCCCTGGCAAGCTGTCATCCTTGGGACAGGTGACCCCCTTCTGGAAAAAAAGGCCAGGCGTCTTGAAAAAAGAATGCCAGAGCGTGTTAAAGTCGAAATTCGCTATGACGGTAAACTTGCCAGAAAGATTTATGCCGGTAGCGATATTTTTCTGATGCCTTCCCGTTACGAACCCTGTGGGCTTTCGCAAATGATAGCCATGCGCTATGGCTCAGTCCCCATTGTTCGGAATACAGGAGGTCTGAAGGATACAGTGAACCATGGTGAAACAGGCTTTATCTTTGAAAAGGCAACCACAAAAGATTTCCTTGCCTCTATTCGTGAGGCATTGGGAATTTTTACGAATCATGGAGATTGGCAGGATATACAGCGAAATGGGATGGCACAGGATTTTTCATGGGCCAATTCTGCAAAGCAATACGCGGCCCTTTATATAAGCCTCCTTTCATAATACAAGTCATGCAATTTAAACGCAGTTCTGGCATCATTTTGCACCCCACCAGCCTCCCCGGACCTTACGGAATTGGCGATCTTGGCCCTCAGGCCTATCGTTTTATCGATTTCCTTGATAGTGCAGGGTCTAAACTCTGGCAAGTCCTGCCCCTTGGTCCCACTGGCTACGGCGATTCCCCATACCAGTCCTTCTCTGCATTTGCAGGAAATCCCTATCTGATCAGCCCCGATCTGCTCCTCAAAGATGACCTTCTCCATCCGAATGATTTACAGGAAGATCCTGGTTTCCCGGATGGAAAGGTTGATTTTGGGCGGGTGATCGGATGGAAGCTGAATCTCCTCGAGCGAGCATTTATCCGCTTCTCCCACGGCCAAGGGCTTGCTACCGCTAAAACAAAAATCCGGCAGGATTATGATATTTTCTGTGCCAGCAACTCCGATTGGGTGGAGGATTATGCCCTCTTTATGGCAATTAAGGAATCGCATGGTGGGAGATCATGGGCAGAGTGGCCTGAAGATTTACGCAATCGTGAAAAAGCTGCCATCAAATCAGTAAAAGAAAAATTAAGATCATCCATTGCTCGATACACCTTTTATCAATTTATCTTTTTCCGCCAATGGGATGCCTTGCACGCCTATGCAAAGAAAAAGGACATTCAGATCATTGGCGATATCCCCATCTTTGTCGCTTACGATAGTGCAGATGTCTGGAGCAATCCTGACCTCTTTCACCTTGATGAGGATAAAAAACCGACGGTGGTTGCAGGGGTCCCTCCGGATTATTTTTCAGAGACCGGTCAGTTGTGGGGGAATCCGCTCTTTGACTGGGGCAAACATAAAGAATTAGGATATGCCTGGTGGATCAAGCGTTTTCGTGCAATTCTCAACATGGTTGATATCGTTCGTCTTGATCATTTTCGGGGCTTCGCTGGCTACTGGGAAATTCCCGCTGAAAACCTGACGGCTGAATTTGGGCGCTGGATGCCGGGCCCCGGAGCTGATTTTTTAAACGCTCTCCAGGCAGAGTTAGGGAGTTTGCCCATCATCGCTGAAGATTTGGGTGAGATCACCCCGGATGTATTTGAATTGCGTGATCAATTTGAACTGCCTGGTATGAAAATTCTCCAATTTGCCTTTTCTGATATTGATAATCCATTCCTGCCACATCATTATCCGGAAAACTGTGTTGCCTATACCGGCACGCATGATAATGACACCACGCTCGGGTGGTATCAGACTACAACTGAGCAGGAGCGGGATTTTGCGCGAGAATACATGGGTGTGGATGGCAGTGATATCCCCTGGGATTTGATCCGTTCCGTGTGGAATTCCAATGCGAATTTAGCCCTGGCTCCGATGCAGGATCTCCTAAGCCTGGGCACAGAAGCGCGGATGAATTACCCCGGCACAACAGGAGGGAATTGGTCCTGGCGGATGAGAGATGATGCATTAAATGATGGATTATTGGAAAAATTGCGGGAGTTGAATAAAAAGTCCAATCGTTAGAACTTTTTTGTTTGCACAAAGACCCCGTTCCTTTCGAAGGATCGGGGCCTTTATTATATCTATCCGCTACTCTTTTTCGAAGTCACATATATTCCAGCCAGGATCAGCAACCCGCCAATAATCTGTAATGAAGTGGGGATTTCCTTCAGGATGACAAACGCCAGTATGCTCGATCCGATCGGTTCACCGAGGGTTGTGACCGCCACCAGCGCAACAGGCAGATAACGCAGAGCCCAATTATAGGTCGAGTGACCGATCAGTTGGGGGAAAACTGCGATCAGCAGCAGCCAGAGATAGGTGGTTGGAGAATAGCCGAGGAGCGATTGACCGGAAATAATCAGGATGACGAGCATGACCATTGCTGCCATTCCATAGACCAGGAAAATATAGGGGATCAAAGACATATTGGCGCGAAGTCGCCGCCCGATCAGCAAATAGCCTGCAATGGCCCAGGCCCCTGCCAGGGCCAGAAAATTGCCATAGGAGGCCTCAGCCTGTCCAAATCCAGACAGTGGTGCGCAGTGGAATCCGCCATCCCAGGCACAGTTATCGCTAAACGCGATCAATGTCCCGCCGAAAAGCGTTAACAACATCCCGATAATCACTGTTTTAGTCAGTTTTTCCTTGAGGAAGATCGGTGCGATCAGCGCTACCCAAAGCGGGGATGTGCTGACCAGAACGACCGAATTGGTGATGGTCGTATATTCGAGGGAGGTGATCCAGGTTGCAAAGTGAACTGCGAGAAAGATACCTGAGAGCAATCCGAGCAGGAGTTCTTTGCGATTAAGTCGGCGTAACTCGTCACGATGGCGAATGAGGGCAGGAGGTGCAAGAAAGATGCTTGCCAGTAAAAGTCGGGAGGCTGCGATCACAAGGGAGGGAGCTTCTTCCTGAGCGTAACGAATAAAAACCGAGGATGTTGAGACGGCGAGTATTGCGATACTGATCGCCGAAAGCAGGCGCAGTGTGGAAGGTTTCGAATCAGACAAGGAATGCTCCTTTGGCAGGGTATTCACCTATTCTAACAAAAAAAGAGCCCATTTCTTCAAATGAGAAAGGGCTTTTTTGAATACTATTCCTTTTTTCTGGCAGCAACGCAGCGCATTGGGACAAGGATTTTTGAAATGCGAAAGCACAATTTAATAGATCGGTAAGCTGGGATCGACATCCTTCGCCCAGGCGTTCATTCCGCCCTGCAAATTTTTGACCTTGCGAAAGCCTGCGCCAAGAAAGAGTTCAAGCGCTCTCATGGATCGCTGACCTGATTTGCAGATCAAAACCATTTCCTGTGCCGAATCAAATTCGGACATGCGGCTTGCTATCTGGCCAAGAGGCAGATTCTCTACCCCTGGCATTACTGAGATCGCCAACTCGTGCGGTTCGCGGACGTCGATCAGACGAGGCGAAGAGAGCTTGATCTCCTCAACCAATTCTTCTGGAGTGATATCCCAATCAGATTCTATACTTCCGCCAGTATCGTGACCGGGAACTCCACAAAATTCTTCGTAGTCGATCAATTCGGTCACTGTCGGGTTGGTTCCGCAAACCGTGCAGGCAGGATTTTTCTTTAGTTTGACAAAGTCAAAAGACATATCCAAAGCATTGTAGAGTAATAATTTCCCAATCAAGGGTGAGCCGATCCCCAGGAGTACTTTGATCGCCTCGGTAGCCTGAATAGTGCCTATTGTGCCCGGCAGAATGCCCAGCACACCTCCCTCTGCGCAGGATGGAACCAGCCCGGGTGGGGGTGGCTCGGGGAAAAGACAGCGATAACAGGGTCCTTCTTTGGCATAGAAAACGCTGGCCTGCCCGTCAAAACGGAAGATGGAGCCATAAATGTTAGGAATACCGAGGAAAACAGCCACATCATTACTCAGGTAGCGAGTGGGGAAATTATCCGTTCCATCGATGATGAGGTCGTAACCGGTTGCGATCCGCATCGCGTTGCCTGAGGTAAAGGGCTCGTTATAGACATCAACCTGAATGCCCGGATTCAGGCCCAACATCCGCGCGCGTGCCGATTCGATCTTCAATTCACCGACCCTGTCCAGGCTGTGGATGATCTGGCGCTGCAAATTGGATTCGTCCACCACATCAAAATCCACCAGGCCGATCCGGCCAATTCCTGCAGCGGCAAGGTATAGAGCGACAGGGGAGCCTAGTCCGCCTGTACCGATGATGAGAACAGATGAATCTTTGAGTTTTTGCTGACCATCCATCCCCACCTCAGGGATGAGTAAATGGCGCGAGTAGCGCAGAATTTCTTCATGTGAAAGATTAGTCATATTTTTGCCCTAGCCTTTTGCTCCACCGGCAATGGATGGGATTATCCGCAAGCTGTCTGTTTCGGAAAGCGGTGTTTCCAATCCCTGTAAATCTTTGATATTATCTTCGCCTAAAAACAGGTTAACGAAAGCACGTAACTGGGCATCATCATTGTACAGATGTTTGCCAATATCCGGATATTGAGCCAGGAGAGAATCGAGTGCATGGCCAACGTTTTCTCCATCTACATTGATATCGCTCATGCCACCGGTATAGGGACGCAGGGGTGTGGGTATTTTTAATATTGCCATAATTTCCTCTTATTCTAATAGGGTAATGCTCTCTAGAGCAATATCCATTTTTTATTATTTCTTATCAGGCTTGTATGATCTTGCCTATTGATTTTCAGATAACTTGGTTTTGAGCGTCCCCCAGGTTTATATTTCCAAGGATCTTTATCATGGAAAAATGCGGGATGCTTTACCCAGTTAATATTTACAATCCTTAAAGGACCTCGTTCAATTGCTTGCGCAATTTATCTGCCAATGTAACACCATGATTGATATGCAGCGGCTCTCCTTTTTTGTCAATGATAAATGTTGTCGGAACGCTCAATACGCCCCAGTAGTCTGCCAGCTCGGGACGGGCACTGGCATCAACTTCAATGATCTGTAATTTGCTGCCTAGGTCATTTTTTAGTGCTTGAATAGCCGGGCGTTGCAAGGTCTTGCACGGGGCACAGGTTGGTGTCGTAAAGTAAAGAATGGCCGGGATCCCATATTGAAAATCGCCCAAACCCCGATAGCCTTTTTTGGAAGCCCATTTTAGAACGACATGATTTGTTAATCCGTACAGGCCAATGCCGACTCCAGCGATAGCAAATGCCATTAATGCGCGCGGGAAAATTTCAGCTGCCATTGGCTGTCTTGATTTTTGGCTTCATGCCCGGAAAGGTGTCACTCGGGGGAGACATTGAAAATCCGGGAACGCTCAATCGACCAAGCCAATAATAAAGGGCGCATCCAACACAAAAGCCGGCAAAAAGATTTAGTGCTGCAAGTGCGATTACCAGCCAAATCAATGCCCAACCAAAAGTCGAGGCACCAGCGTATAATACGCCTGTTCCAATTAACATGACAATACCGCCAAATCCCTGAGCAAAGCGATGCGGTTCCGGGTTGTCCTGTAAAATATCGGGTTTGATCCAGCCAGCACTTTTCAACGAGCGGTAAATAAAGCTAAATCCGGGTACTTTCCGCAATGTGCCAATAACAATTGCCAAGGTAACCACGGCGGCCAGGAGGGGTGTGTTCAAAATAAATGCAATGATATTTAGCGCAATAATCAGAGCCTGATTTGTTTTCAGTGCTGAATGATCTACATTTTGGTTATTCATCATTTCACTTTCTACATTAACATATCCACTAATTATTCGTGAATATTGATGGGTTCCTCTTCAAATTTTGAGCGATCTTCCAATAATTGCCAGGATCGCGATTCAACAGCCTGACCTTTATTTACGCTGGTAATAAGATAGGAGAAGGAAGGCTGCGCACCCTCACGGTCAAATTCGGAGGGACGGTTGGGATGGTCCGGATGGGAATGGAAAATGCCGATCAGACTCAGCCCCATTTCGTTTGCCTCGTTATCAGCTTTGAGATAATCAAGCGGTTCGATCAGATATCGATTATGCCGAGTCCCATCCTCCCGCATGTTTTTCACCGGCAGGATGGCTACCACTTGGCGAGGATCGGTTTCTGTTCCGAGAAGAAAGCCAGCTCCCTCCTCTGGGTATGTGCTCTCACCATGCAAATGGATGTCATTTAGTAATTTTTCGTTGATCTCTAACATTTATTTCTCCAAAGTAGACCATTTACTCGCCACCCCAGAGTGCCTTATCGCTAATATATTTATAGCCTGCATCAGGGAAGACGGTGACGATGATGCCTTCGTCTAAACCTTGAGCCACTTCCAGGGCTGCGACAGCCGCCGCTCCAGATGAAATGCCTACAAAGAGGCCTTCTTCTCGCGCGAGACGGCGAACCATCTCATGAGCGGTCTCTGTTTCAAGATCAATAAATCGATCCGGGAAATTTTCATCATAAATGGGAGGTTTTTGAGCGCTTTCCATATGCTTCAATCCCTCAAGGCCATGAAAAGGTCCTTTTGGCTGCCCGGCAATAATTTGTATTTTTGGATTTTGCTCTCGCAAATAGCGCCCAACTCCCATCAGCGTGCCGGATGTTCCCAGACCCGATACAAAATGCGTGACATGGCCATTCGTTTGAGAATATATTTCTGGCCCCGTACTTTTATAATGTGCCTCCCAGTTGGCGGGGTTCGCGTATTGGTTGGCATAAAAATATTTTTCCGGGGATGCCGCGGCCATTTCCTGTGCGACCATCAAGGCACCATCTGAGCCTTCGAGAGCATCAGTCAATATTATTTCAGCGCCCAGAACGCGTAATATTGAGATACGTTCTTCGCTGGCATTGGCGGGTATGGTCAATGTGACTGGAATGCCTAATGCGGCACCAAAGGTGGCGTAGGCGATCCCCGTATTACCAGAGGTCGAGTCGAGCAGGCGTTTACCAGAGGTAAGCTCACCCTTGGCTATAGCGGTGTAGATAATATTGAGGGCCGCGCGATCCTTGATCGAACCGCCAGGGTTGAACCATTCGGCTTTGGCGAAAATTTGGACGGATGGAGACAGGTTCGGAAATACGCGGCGAAGCCGAAGAAGGGGCGTATTACCCACCCTTGATTCGAGACTATCCAAATGAATAGTTCTAAGTTTTGGTTGATCTAATGTGAGTGCCATATTAATTACTCTACTAAAAATATCGGTCATCAGAAAAAAAAGATAGCGCAAGCGCCATGCAGTAGAAATTTATCTGCGAGGTGAGCCGCTATCCTTCAATTTGTTGACCGTATTTATTCTGTCTGAAGAACTTGGCTACAAACCTCGCCTCAGACAAGAGCAATAGTATGACATGATATTTTCCAATTAGTTATTATGATTTTATTGATATAAATTATACTAATTATGTCCAATTTGTCAAGAACAACTTCGATGAATTTGAAATTCCAATAAAAGTATGACTTGTTGAGATCCAAAAATCTTACTTTAAATAATTCACGCTAAACCGGAAATCAAAAAGGACAGCGACAAAGCGCCATGCGTATCTTTTGCATGCGAGATTTGTTACCGTCCTTCAGTAAGTTTAGCGTGGTATTAGTTCAAAATCGTGAAGGGGCGGTTTACAAATCCCGCTTCAGACACAGGCAATTGAATGACATGAATTTCTCCAAATATTTTTTGAATAACTTGGTGTGTATTGTACTTGCTTTGTTTAATCTGTCAAGAGAATCGTGTATTGTAATGGGTTGAAGTACAATCTATTGGATTTTTATATCATGCTGATAAAGGTGAAATATGCCCATAGTCAACAATATCACTCGCTTACTGGATTCCCGTAAAATTCCTTATACTGCCTTTGAACTCTCGGCCGAGAAACGAGGCGCATTGGAAACTTCTCGTTTATTGGGGGTTGATCCTGAGCGGGTCTTCAAAACAATTGTGGTCACTCGCAATTTTGGCAAGCCGATCCTGGTTGTCATTCCGGGCTCTTGCGAAGTTGATCTGAAAGCTCTGGCCATATTTCTGGGAGAGAAGAAAGTTTTCCTGACAACACAGGCTGAGGCTGAAAAGCTGACAGGACTCCAAGCCGGTGGAATTTCTCCGCTCGCGCTAATTAATCAAGGTTTTGTTATAGTATTGGACGATACCGCACTTAAGCTGGATCAAATCCATATTTCAGGCGGACAGCTGGGGTTGAATATTCGCTTGGGGGTGGATGATCTCACAAAGTTGACGCGGGCGCGTTTTGGAAAGATTGGCAAAAGTATATGATCATTCAAAAATCACTTATTCTCCTAACTATAAATCTTTTACTGGTGCTTTCATCATGCAAACCGGTAACGATTGAATCAACTCCTGATCAATCTTATCTTGAAGAGGAGCTTGCTGCAGAGGCCTTTGCCACAGCTTCATCAAAAGAAGTACAAATAGCGGCAAAAGATTTGCCCTACGCAGAGATCTCCAGGGATGGCCAAGCTTATCTGGCTTTCTGGTTTATTTGGAATGAGGAAACCGTTTTTATACCTGTAGCCCACAATAAAAGCGAAGATATTAGATTCATAATCTGTCAGGTAGGACCAGATCCAGAGATTGAAATTGGGAAATTATTTTCAGGATATAAATTTATCCAGGACGAGTGTGTGGACGATGATAAAACCCTAGAAAATGCGTCTCCTATCATTAAAATCCCTGGATATTTTGATGACGGGATTATGATTTACGATGGCAACGAATTAGATGGCGCGGATTGGAATGTAATTGATCTAAACGGAGAATACGCAGAAAATTTAGCCGATGCCATTAATTTTGTAATTAAAAATGACTTAACAGGTTCGGGAGACCTGGTCATCAGTATCTACCGAAAAGATGGTCCCAGCGGTGATTTATACAGTGATGACGATAATCCCCCAACCTTTACCCTGCCTGTTGAAAGGCTTCAGATTTCCTTCACAAAAGACCTATTAGCCGATTTGGAGTATGTTGATGATCTGCTCTATGCACTTGAGCGTGAGTTTACGTGGAATATTTCGGCAGGATATCCAGAATTAAAGTTGGGGCCAGGGGATGAGAATTGGTTTGTGCTAACAATTGATGAGGTCGGCGGGCAGTTTAGTAAGGCTAATATTCAAATTAAGGGTGTGGGAAATAAATGATATTTACTCTTGTAATTGCCCTTTGATTTCCCGGTTTCCCAGCCATTGAAAGAATCTCAATACAGTGGGAGAGTTTCCTCCCCAGCCAAGAATTACACCTAAAGCGCGCCTGCCAAATCCTTTTGACTCGGGGATTGGCATTGCCGCGGA
>JACKQG010001816.1_pt1 | contig 28897 bp, 18 predicted proteins | sample 8237621 | NCBI WGS metagenome assembly JACKQG01 (sample SAMN15677084, study PRJNA649215) | marine metagenome | biome: marine; feature: Black Sea; material: saline water; isolation source: suspended particulate matter (SPM) from the Black Sea western gyre | collected 2013-06-09/2013-06-10 | depth... | reverse complement strand
AAGATGATCTCATAAAAGGTTATGGTGTGATCACATTTTATGAAGGCGCACCACAACTAACTTGCGGATATGCGGAAGATATTAGTTTGTACAGTGGCGAAGAATATTTTGAGATTACTCCTATCACGCCACAACCTTATGATACTGTCGCAATAACATTCACCTGCCCAGATGATTATACTGGTGATTGTGATACTGTAAGATTACTTTGGAGAACTGTTCAACATCATCCTTTCCAATCCATTATTATGGAGTCAATAGAAGGAACATATAACGAGTTTGAATCTGTAATTCCAGGTCAACCCGAAGCAACGATAGTATATTTCTATTTTGCAATTACAGATACTTCTACTGGAGAGATAACAAATCTTCCTGAAGATGCTCCGTATACATTAAACTCCTATATGTATGATGTTGCATTTTTAAAAGCAATCCTTAAGGTTCCACCTCGGACATTCTGTCCAACTTTAGGAGAAAAATTTGAAATACAAGTTCATTCTCTTAGTGATGATAAAATAATTCTCCGGCTGTATAATAGCGAAGGAAAACTGGTTTACACCTTCTTCAATAAAATTTCCACTGGTTCTGAATCATTCAAATGGGACGGCAAAGATGAAACTTGGAATACCCTGCCACCCGGTTTATACATCTGTCATCTTGAAGTAATTGATAGAGATACGGGCAAAACAAAAACAGATACAGTGCCAATTGTTATCGCGGCACCTTTGAAACATTAAATTCAAAATATTGAAGATTCTAAAGATGAAATAAATGCACTTTTTTCTCATGCAAAAGAGTTTGTAAATGAAGTAAAAGAGTTTATTTTGAAAGGATGAAATGAAAAAAGTTTTTATAATATTATTTGTATGTTTGTTTGGCATATCAATATTTGCTTTGGATATTGAATCCAATATTTTTAATGATTACGAGCCATCTGCACGAGCACGCGGAATGGGCGGCGCCTTCATTGCAAGTTGCGACGATGCAAGTGCTATCTTTTATAATCCAGCTGCTTTACAAACTGCAACTGCTGGGGTCAAAACAGGATTTGCTAAACTCTTTGGTAATGACTTTCAGATTCTAAAAACAGGTGCTCTGGCCTATCATCTTCCAAAATATGGCACAATTGCACTCGGAATCAAAATGATGAATGTCGAATGGCAAGATGAGGTGCTGCAAAGTGAAGGAACTTATTCTATCGCTCATTCGTTTCTTGTGATGGGAGATGTGCACTCAAAACTATATTGCGGATATTCTGCAAATCTTAATCATCTATATTTTGGTGAGACAATAGACGGATTAGAAATGGGACAGGAATCTGTTTTTGGCTTGGATTTTGGCGCGCTTGCTATTCTTCACCAGAGAACAAGAATTGCATTTGCAATCAAAAATATCAACAATCCATCAGTTGGAAAAGGACGAACTTACGACCTTCCCAGATACTTGACAATTGGAGTTGCATATCAGCCATATCGTGATGTTACAACAGAGATAAATTTGAAGCAGAAATTCTCCGAAGAGACCAAAGTGCAATTTGGAATCGAGTATAAAATCACAAAAAATTTTTGTTTAAGAACTGGCGCTTCCACCTATCCAAACAGTATTTCTGGCGGAATTGGACTTCTCGTTAAAGGTATAAAATTCGATTATGGTGTGAATACACATTCGGTGCTAAATTTAACGCATCATTTTTCAATCGGATATCAATTCTAAAATTTTTTAAGAGGAATTAATGAAAAAAAAGAGAAGAGAAAAATCATCTTCAAAATCTTCGATTATACAAGGATTCATCAAACTCTTCTTCGGAATCGTAAATCATTTTGTCAAAGATTGGGAAAATAAGTTTCATTCAAAGGGTTACAATGAGTTGTCAAAAAAATATAAAACTTTTGAGAATCGGTTTTACAAGGACTTCAAAGATATGAAAATTAAGATTGAAAAACTTACTATGAAAATTGTCTGGCTGAATTTTTTCATCATTATACTTCTAATTTTTGTTGTGATTGAATTTATTTTGTTAGTTAAATAGGATTGAAATGCGAATTATAATCTTATCTTTCTTGATTTCCATAACTGTCTTATCTTACCCCGTCTTTGCTGACGAACAATTGGATATAAATCAAGCAAGTTTGGGTGAGATAAAATCTTTGCCAATTTCTGAAAAACAGGCAGAAGATATCTATTATTATAGAACTTATCAGAAATATTTTGATTCCATTTATGAATTGCGAAAAATAAAGAGTATCGACCAAATTACTTTGAATAAGATAAAATCTTTGATAATGGTTCATAAATTTACAGATTTTGATGAGGTGGCTCAGCGCCGAGACCAGATTAATTATCTTTTGCGAAGATTGGCTTCTAATGAGGGTTCGCAAGAGGGAATATCTGATTTGTGGGAAGATTTGCTCATCTCACCAACAAATATTAATACTGCGACTTTTCATGAACTTTTGAATATGCCGGTTGTAACACCACCAGATGTAAGAGCAATTCTGAAACAACGCAAATTATCTAAATTTTCCGATTACAGAAGTATGCGAAGGTCGCCCGAATTAACTCATTATGGCGCCACAAATCTCAAAAATTATGTAACTTATGATTCCAAAATTGATAATAGATGGTTTTTTAATTACAGATTCAAACTAAATACTATGCCATATTCCGAGGAAACCGAAGAACTTTTGCGAGAAAGTTATGTGCCAGATAGCACAAATTCTAAATTCTCAATGTGGGGAAGATATAATCTGGATAATGCTGCGCCAGAGGTCTCACACAAATTCAGAGCAAGAATGGAAGGTTGGATAAATTTGGAATTTGGTGCAATATCTTTTTTAAGTAAAGGTGAAAATCGCGATTTGAATTTCTTGGAATTTGATGATGATTTCGCAGCAACAATCAAGGATAACGCCAAATCTTCATTTGCGATTAATGTCAAACCAATCAAAACAAAATTAACATTTGGAAACTATCGTGCCACTTATGGACAGGGCTTGGTTATGGAAAATACCGATTATTTTGATAGACGCCGAACTGGTTTTGGATATGGCAAAAGAGTTCTTGGAATTTTTTCCGACCTTTCGCCAACAGAAGAATTCGCCCTGAAAGGTGGGGCGGTTGAATTTAATAACGATTTTCTCAATGCTTCATTCTTCTATTCTGAAGATAAAAAAGATGCAATTGTTTGGGATAGTAACGAGAACAACGAAATTGACGACGAAGATGATATTTTTTATTATGTGATTTCCAAACCTCGTTTCACAAATGAAGAATTGGAAAGTTCTGAAGAATATTTCAATCCATTAAGAGTAAATCTACAACCTTATCCTTTACCCAAAATATTAATGGCTCCAAGAAGAGATGTTTTGAAAGAAATCCTTCGTGGTGGGCATTTGGAAGTTTCTCCAATAATTGGAACTCATTTTGGAATCACTGCCTATGAATCAATATATGATAAGCATTTTAATATCGCTTCACCTGATTCTCTTGAAAACTATTTATTTGCAGACGATTATGATTATGATAAAATCAAGATGAATGACTCGGAAATCTCATCTTTGTATTCCACAAAAACTGATGAATATGAACGAAATTATCGTCGTGTTTATGGTTTTGATTGGCAGACAACAATCAAGGATTTTTCTTTTCAAGGGGAATTTGCAGAATTGGAAATAGATGGCAAACCTGGAAAATTGGGCGATGACCCAAAAGCAATTGTGGCAAGCGGATATTTTAATTTTGAAAATCTAAACTTTCTTATGCTTTACAGAAATTACGATTTGGAATTTGATAATCCTTATGCTCGTCCATTCGCTGAACATGAAAGATTCGATGGAACTATTCTTGAAAAAGCTTATTATCTGAAAAATCCGCTTGTTTCAGAAGTGTATTACAATTCACCTTGGTCTCAAGCAGAAGAAGGAATTTACATCGAATCACGATACAAATTCCATCGTCAACTCACACTTACAAAAGCATATCTTGATATGTGGAAACGGAAATCTGATGGAAGAAGAAGTGTGCGTTTTCAGGGAGAATTGGATTACCGGCCAATTTATCAAATAAGTATCAGATTAAAACAAAAATTGCAGACAAATCGCTGTGAAGATACTTCTGCAAGGTCGGTCTCAAAAACAAGTGAAACCACGCTAAAATTTACATCATACCTTACTAATAGAGATAAATTTTCTCTCGAATATCGCTTTAATAAGGTTTGGATGGCTCCTTATACTTCTCTTTCAAATAGTGCTGAACCTGGAGATGCTATAATTCCAACAGGAAATGTTCTGAATCACGGAGATTATATTGCTGTAAATTATACACACAATTTCACAGATGATTTCAAAGTCGAGGGTTCATTCTTATTCTGGAATGGCCACGGCATCAGTCATTGGGATTGGGAAGATATGGAGATTGATTTTATGGGAAGTGAAGGAATGAAATATTGGTTCACAATTTATGACAGAATTTCGAATCATTTGGCAATTTCATTCAAATATAAAGTCAAACATTTTAAAGATGAGGAGTTATATTTGAGAAAATATAATGACCCTGATGAAGTCGAAGGACAAAATTATGTTCCTCAAACAAAGCATAATGAGAGTTATGTCAGATTGCAAATAGATTGGAATTTTTAATATGAGCCACAAAAACACACAAAAGTACACAAAAGATTATTTTATTCATATTAAAAAGAGAGATTTCGTGGCTAATTGAAAAATGGGAGAATAAATGAAAAAGATTTCTTTAGTAATAATTCTAATGATAATTAGTTTTAACTTAAATGCAGCATCACTTTTTGATAGAGATGTTGGCGAAGAGATGCGCTGCTTTTCTGCACGCTCACTTGCAATGGGGTCTGTTGAAATTGCTTCAAGTGAAGAAATAACAGCAGCATTAAATAATCCCGCAATATTAGGATTACTGCATAATAAATTTGGATTTCAATTAACCGCCAATGTTACAAAAAATGATGAAAATAGAGAATATCCGCTTTATGACTCTTTTGACGGTTATTTGGATGATGCTGTTTATGTTTCGAATGCTCATTTTTTTGATAAATATTCTGGTGGAATTTACTTTAGTGAACAACTTTCAAATTCTGAAAAATTGACACTTGCTTTCAATTTTGCTCCTTTATACAATTTCGACTTTAAATATGAAGAAGAGATGCGGAATAACGAAAATACAGATAATGATAACGAACAGAAAAAGATTGCAAACAACAGTTTCATCGGTTCAGGAAAAATTTATGCTTACTCGCCTTCAATTGCCTTATCTTTGAAAAATTCTAATAGTCCGATTTCATCGCTCTCTTTGGGATTTGGTGTATCATTTCTTGAAGGTGAAAGTGAAATGGATTCTACAATTATCTTTACAGAATGGGCAAAAGAACAAATGCTCAATGACTCAGACAGTTTGCGTGACACAACTTATACTATGAAAAATAAATATTCTGGAATTCGTTATCAGGGCGGTTTAATTGTCGGATTAAATGAACGTATAAATCTTGGATTTTCATATATACACAAATCTGAATTGACAAAAGAATATAGAACCAATTCTGATACAGTTTGGGCTGACACGACAATTTATTATCCAACAAAATTTGGAATCGGTTTTGAATATCATCCACGAAATGAGTGGGATACAAAATTCAGCATTGATGCGGAATTAATTAGATGGAGCGAATACGACAGTTTGTATGATGATGTTTTGGAATTTTCAGCAGGCATTGAACATATAATGCATAATGGAATTCCAATTCGTCTTGGATTTAGATATCAGCCATCTGGACAGAATAAAGAGATTACTTTAATTGCATTTTCTACTGGAACTTCCATAAAATTACCTCACAACTTTGTGCTTGATATTGGAACAGAAATTGGAAAGAGAAATTATTCTGAAATGGATCTGTTTCCCGACGGATATTATGCACATGAAAGCTTATGGGACACAACACACAATGATCTGCCTGAAGACAGAGACGAACCTGACAAGGTGTCAGATTTTATGATAAATGCAATTGCAACAATTTCGTGGAAATTTTAAGATAAAATGAGAAAAATAATTTTCATACTTTTTTTGGTCTTTTCTATTTCTTTACTTTTTTGTGATGATATACGACTGAATATACTATTTACTAACGACATTCATGGCGGTATTGATGCCGTTCCAGCAACATTTATTAATTCAGAATATCCACCGCCACTGGGCGGCGGCGCTTCGGCTGCTGCTTATATCAAATATGTTCGCCAAAAAGCAAAAGAGAATAACGAATCGGTTCTTCTTCTTGATGCGGGAGATTTCTTCCAAGGACATCCAATTGGAACGATGAGTCATGGCGAAGCGGTTATAAAATATATGAATATGGTTGATTATGATGCAATGGCAATTGGAAATCACGAATTTGATGCAGGTTATGACCAATTGAAAAAAACTCTCTCTCTTGCAGAATTTCCAATCGTTTGTGCGAATATTGTTACGAAAAAAACTGGTGAAATCATTCCTGAATGCATCCCATACATCATAAAAGATATTCAAGGAGTAAAAATTGCAATAATTGGTTTGTGCACAAAAGAGACAGTTATGATGAGTTTTCCTGCTCATATTGAGGGTTTGAAATTCCTGCCTGTTGCTGAAACTGCTGAAAAATACATCAAAGAAGTAAAGGAAAAAGGCGCCGATATTGTCGCGATTTTGGCACATCTTGGAATTCCATACGATGTAAAATCTGCTTATCAGCGCGATATTGTCGATGGTCATATCAACGACCCAGAGCGGTATTGGCCAGACAATGCTATGCATCTCGCTTACAAAGTTGAAGGAATTGATATGCTATTTTGCGGTCATATTCATAAAGGTTATCAAAAACCGTGGGAAGAGCCGAATAATCACACTCTGCTTTTTCAAAATTATGCTTACGGCTCAAATATGGGACACGCGATTATCAAAATTGATAAGGAGACCAAAACAATTTCCGGATATGAACTTCCTACTTATCTGGACGGAGATTTACTCACACTTTTTGAAGAAGAATTTATTCCCGATAAAGAGGTAAAAGAAAAAATCCTTAAGATGCAAGTTGAAGCTGAGAAAGGGATGGACGATATAATTGGAGAAGCTCTTATTCATCTCTCGCGTGGAGGTGGCGCACAAAGTTTGATAGGAAATACCGTTCTTGATGCGATTCTCGAAGAAACGGATGCTGATTTTTCATTTCTGAATCTTGGCGGAATTCGAGATGATATTAATCGCGGACCGGTGACATATCGCGATATTTTTGATGTGCTTCCATTTGAAAGCCAGATTGTAACAATTGATGTTTCGGGTGCTTTGTTAAAAGAAATTCTGGAAATTCGTGTCTCTTACGGACATCACGGTTTGAGAATTGCTGGCGCTGAAATTGTTTATAATAAAAATTTGCCAAATTTTGAAAGAGTAACAAAAATAAAAATTGGCGGCGAAGATTGGAATCCTGATAAAATTTATAAACTTACAACCACAGATTTTCTTATGCAGGGAAATGCTGGACTTACAATTCTCACAGAAATTCCCGAAGAACAAATCACTTATCATTACATCATAATTCGTGATGCACTTGCAAATTATTTCAAAAAACACAAGCTTCTCACAAGCAAAATTGATAATCGATGGAAACGAGATAACACATCTCAGCCGACCGAATCGATTGCTGAATTTAATCGAAAAAAGAGAAGTTCAAATAAATAAAATTTGACATAATTTTTAATTTTTCCAAATATTTTTTTCAATAAATTTTCTGAATTTCTGGGAGGTTTGATGGACTTAAATAAAATTAGATACAAAGGCGATTTGTTGGACACAAAGGAATTATACAATGTCTATAAAGTTAAGCAAATCATCGATTCTCATGAAGAAATTCTGAAAGAGCATATTTCATTCAGAGATGAACTTCTCGCAAATTCTGTCCGATTAACTTCTGTAATTTCGCCAAGAATTTATAAAATTATAGAGAAAGTAAAAGCATTATTCGCCATAAAAGAGAATATCGAATTTTTTTCTCTGAATGATAACAGCTACAATGCTTTTGCATTCAAACAGCGTAAAATCATAAGTATCGTTTTTACGGCGGCTTTATTGGAAAACTTTTCTGACGCAGAAATTCTTTTTGTTCTCGGACACGAATTGGGACATATTCTTTACGACCATAATCGGCTGCTACTTTTATACAGTCCAAATAAGAAACGAACTACATTTCTATCAATTTTAGCCGAAAAAAAATTTCTCTCTTGGCAGAAAAAAGCAGAAATCAGCAGCGATAGAGTTGGACTTCTGGCTTGCAAAAATTATCAAACGGCAATTCAGAGTTTACTTAAGGGCTCTTATGGGCTGACTGAAAAAAATCTAAATTTCAATCTGCCAGAACTGATGAAACAATTAGATGACCTTGCACAATCTGAATATCTCTCTCAACTAAGTACCGCTACTCATCCACTTTTGCCAGTTCGGCTAAAAGCACTTGAACTCTTTTATCATTCTACGCTTTATTCTCCGAAAGGAAAAATAAACACAAAGGAACTTTCTCAACAAATTGGAAAACTCATTTCGCTGACAAATTTCTATCCGAGAAAAAAAACAAATGAGCAGATGATGAAATTTATTGCTGCTGCTGCTGTTGCCATCATTTCTGCGGATAAGGAAATAAATATTGAAAAGATAAAAAGCCTTGTGAAAATTCTCGCGAATGTATTTACCGACAATCCTGAAAAAGAGATAATTTATGATAAGAAAAAAGTCGAATCTCAACTCAAAGGAACAGCAAAATACCTTTACAAAAATGCTTCTGACGATGAAAAATTTTACGCATTACACTTTCTGACAGTCATCACTCTTGCCGATGGAAAACTTACTACAAAAGAGAAGAAAATGCTACTCACAACTGCTGCGTCAATCGGATTTTCAAAAGATGATGCGATGGATGTGCTCTGGAAAACTTTACAACAAAATGGCATTTCAATCGATGTCCGATTGAATGAAATTGCTCAAAATGTTAAGATACATTATTCTGAAAATAAAAAGAAAATCTAATAAAATTTTATGATAAAAAGTTTTGACGAATTGCTGAAAAAAGCAAAAAAACTTCCTTCAAAAAAAGTTGTAATTCCGGCTGCTGATACGAAATCTTCCGTTAAAGCAGCAATTTTAGCGAAAAAGCAAGATATTGCTGACTTTTTACTTATTGGAAACAAATCTGAAATTCAAAATTTGATTGAAAATATTGATGCAAATTTTATGAACTCTTTTGAAATTATTGATGAACCTGATTCGGAAAAATGCATACAACGCGGAATAGAAGCCATTCACAATAATAAAGCAGATCTGATTCTCAAAGGAAAAACAGATACTTCTCAACTGATGAAAGCTGTTTTGGATAAGGAAAATGGACTCCAAACAGGAAATATTCTGAGCGATGTTTTTCTGTTTGAAACAAAAGAGCGCTTGACACTTATGAGCGATGGCGGAATTGTGTTATATCCAAATATCGAAGAAAAATTAGGTCTGATAAAAAACGCAGTTGCAGTCGCTCATCATCTTGAAAATCCGAAGCCAAAAGTCGCTCTGCTATGCGCAATTGAGAAGCCAAATTCCAAAATGCCATCAACTATTGACGCTGATAAAATTTCAAAAATGAGCAAAAAGTGGAAAAAAATTGGATGTATTGTCGATGGACCGCTTGCGCTTGATAATGCGATTTCAAAATCCGCAGCGAAAATTAAAGACATCAAATCACCAGTTGCAGGAGATGCAGATATTCTAATTATGCCAAATATCGAAGCGGGGAATATTTTCGGAAAAGCGCTGACATATTATGCTCACCTTCGTGTGGCTCATATTCTTATTGGGGCAAAAGCACCGATTTTAATAACTTCCCGCGCTGATGACGCTGAAACTAAATTGCTTTCAATCGCTCTCGGAATAATTTGTACGGAATAAAAATGACAAAATTCGGATTATCCTACGATGATATTTTGCTGATTCCAAAATATTCTGACGTTATCTCGCGCTCTCATATAGATTTAAAAACAAGAATAACAAAAAATTTCAAAATAAAACTCCCAATTATTTCTGCAAATATGGACACAATTACAGAATTTGAAATGGCAAATAAACTCTACGAATTTGGCGGATTAGGAATTATTCACAGGTTCTGCTCAATTGATGAGGAAGTGGAAATAATCAAAAAATTATCCGAAAAAGGGAATAAAATTCTTGCTGCTTCGATTGGTGTTTCTGGCGAATATAAAAATAGATTGGAAGCTCTTGTTGACGCAGGAGCAAACATCATCTGCATCGATATTGCTCACGGCCATCATAAACTTATGGCTGAAACAATTCGATACTGCAAACAATATAAAGTTGATATAATCGCTGGAAATATTGCTACTTCCGATGCTGCAAAATTTCTGTGCGAAAATAAAGTTGATGCCGTAAAAGTCGGAATTGGACCTGGTTCAATCTGCACAACTCGCATCAATACTGGTTTTGGCGTGCCGCAAATAACAGCAATTGAAAATGTGTATGAAGTCACGAAAAAATTTGATGTTCCAATCATCGCAGATGGCGGAATAAAAAATTCTGGAGATGTTGCAAAAGCACTCGCGCTTGGAGCAGAATCGGTTATGATTGGCGCACTGTTTTCTGGTTGCAAAGAAACTCCCGGAACAATTCACAAAGAGGGCAACTTCCCAAATTATCGACTTTACAAACAATATCGCGGCTCAGCAAGTTTGGAATCAAAATTCGAACGCGGAGAAAAAGAGAAAAACATTGAAGGCGTCAGCACGACAATTAATTATAAAGGTCCAGTAAAATATGTTGTCAAAAATATTGAAGATGGGCTTCGTTCTGCATTCTCTTACGCTGGTGCAAAAAATATTTCTGAATATTGTAAAAGTGTAAAATATATTCAAAATATTGAAATTTAGCAAAATAATCGAAAAATATTATGGATGATATAACTATAAAAAAATTAATCTCAGCCGCAAAAAATGCATCAAAAAATTCTTACTCGCCATATTCTAATTTCAAAGTTGGCACAGCATTATTGACGAAATCAGGAAAAATTTTTCAGGGAACAAATGTAGAAAACGCCTCCTTTCCAGCTGGAATTTGTGCTGAAAGAGTTGCTGTTTTTGGAGCTATTTCAAAAGGAATAAAAGATTTTGAAGCATTAGCAATCTATGCAGAAGGAAAAAAATTCCCATTTCCTTGTGGAATCTGCCGTCAGGTAATTGCAGAATTCTGCTCAAACTTGCCTATTATAATTGCAAAAAATGAAACTGATTTCGTAATAAAAAACATATCTGATTTACTTCCCTCAGTTTTCAAATTCAATTCCAAAAAGTAATTATTTAGAAGTAAAATTTTTTTCAATAACTATTTTACAATATCAATAAAAAATGAAAATTGATAAAAATTATTTCGTAACTGCTGGCGCTGGCGCAGGTAAGACAACCCTGCTTTCTAAACATTTTTGCAAAATTCTTGATATCTCTACTAAAAATGGATTGGGAGTTAAAATTGAGAATATTTTGGTAATAACTTTCACAAAAAAAGCTGCCGCAGAAATGCAAAAAAGAATTTATGATACAATTGATCCTTCCAACAAAAATCATCAATATCAATTTGAAAATATTTCTCAAAAAGAGAGAGAAAAATGTTTAGAAAATTTTTCTAATAATAACATCTCTACGATTGATGCTTTCTGCTCGAAAATCATTCGCAAACATCCGTTATTAACGCAAATAGATCCAAATTACGAAGTTCTTTCTGAGAGTGAAACTACACAAATTAGAAATGAGATTGTGGATAATTTTCTTAAAAAAGTTTCTAATCTGAATAACGATGATGTCAATGAAATTCTTCGATTTTGGGATAAAGATAAGATAAAAAAATTTCTGATTTTTTCTCTGGAAAATTATCAAAAGTTGCAAAAATATTTTGTTGAAATCAAAGAAAAAAACCCAGAAGAAATTTTGCAAGATTCAATAAAAAATAATTCGCCAAAAAAAATCTCGGATTTTATTAATTTTCTGAAGAGAAAAAAAACATTTTTTGAAAAATTTACATCATTAAATATCGATTTTCCAATTCAAAATATATTTGAAAATATCATTAACATTTTGGATAAATTTTCTGAAACAGATTCAAAATTTCAGCGACAAAAATTACTTAAAAAAATCATCGAAAATATAGGTAATACTAAATATTATTCTTTCACAAATTATAGACAATTGGGCAAGAAAATAATCTGGGAAAATGCTGGTTTGACGCATCTTTACAAAGAAATAAAAGATGAAAATTTAGGAAAACAATTCGAAGAAATTTTTCCATTTGAAAGTACAAAATTTCTTCATTCTGAAACGGATAAGCAGGCGGCTATTTTGACTTTTCATCTTCAAAATATCTTTCAAACTATTTGTCAAAATTTAGAAAATTGGAAGCAAAATAATCAAAAATTTGAATATCAAGATGTGCTGCAAAAGACGATAAAATTGCTTGGTGAAAATGAAAAAATTCGGAAAGAATTTGCTGCCCATTTCAAATATATTTTTGTGGACGAATTTCAGGATACAAATTATCCACAATGGGAATTGATTAAACTTCTTGCCAAAGAGAAAAGTGGAGAGATAAGCAGAAAAAAAATTTTCCTTGTTTATGATGAAAAACAATCTATTTACCGTTTTCGTGGCAGCGATATAACAGTTATTCAAAAAGCAAAGGAAGATACGAAAATCCCAAATCCTCAAATTAAAGCGATGAATTCTAATTATCGTTCGAATGAAAATCTTGTAAAATGTTTCAATTTTATGTTTAAAAAAATGTTTCCGAAAAAAAAACAATTTGACTTTGAAGCAGAATTTCAGAAAGCCAAATCTACATCAAAAATGCAATTTGATGGATTTGTGGATATCGCATTTCAGAAGAAGAATGAATCATTTACCGATTATGAAAACAGTTGTTTAGAGGCGCAATTAGTCGGAAAAAAAATCGAAGAATATAAGAAATTTAAACCTGAAATTTATGATGAGAAAGCGAAGAAACCTTGCTTTGCAATTCTCGTGGATTCAAGGAGAAAATTCGTCACTTATCAACACATTTTAAGATTAAATGGAATAGATTGCAGCGTTGTCGGCGGAACTGGATTTTTTCAAACTCAAGAAATTTATGATGTGTATAATTTGCTCACTTTTCTTGTCAATCAAAATGACGAAATCGCCCTTATTGGCTTGCTTCGCTCGCCTTTATTTTCATTTTCTGATAATGATATTTATACGATTTCAAAATTGGAAGGAAAAACCTTTTTCGAAAAATTGGGGAAATTTAATTCTAAAACAATTTCCGAATTAGACGATTTGAAAAATCTATCCTATCAATTATCTTTGAACGAATTTCTTGAGTATATTGCAAAAGAAAAGTTCTTATATTTTTCGCTTTTAGCAAATTCAAAATCTGGCCGACAAAAACTTGCCAATTTTGAAAAATTAATTACAATTTCTGCAAAGTTTTCAAGTAACGGAAAGGGTCTTCACGATTTTCAACAATATTTAAAAACCGAAACAGAATTTAATCAGCACGAGGAATTTGCCAAGATTCCGATTGAAAGTGAAGTGATAATTATGACAATTCATCAGGCGAAAGGGCTGCAATTTCCGGTCGTAATTATTCCAGATATCACGCACAAATCGAAGTCATCTGTTGTAGAACCTTTTCTAATTGAGCGAATTAAAAATGAGATAAAACTTGGTGTTAGTCTTTACGATAATTTTAATAATGGTCGGCGAACAGTTTCATTGAACAGAATAAAATCTCAAATAAAAAATGAGGAAGCGGCAGAGCAAAAACGATTATTTTATGTCGCTTGCACTCGCGCTCAATCAATTCTATGTTTCGTTTGTCAAACTGACGAAAAAATCTCCCAAAAAAATATTCTTGCATCTTTCAAAAGAACAACTTGGGATAAATATTTGATGCATTTTTTTGACTTCGAAAATATTTCATTTCCAGAATCTATTGCAGAATCTCCATTGAAAATTTCGTCTCAAGAAGTACATAAAAACAAACTGCCAGTACGAATCCAAACATATCTTCTGGAGAGAAAAAAGATACAATCTTCTGATTTCCAAACCAGCAAAAAAAATTATTTTCCACCTGAAAATGACTTTCTAAAATTCCCAAAAATATTCAGATTTTCCGTCACAGATATGATTCAATCTTTTGAAATTTTGCCTTCGAAATTAGACAAAACAGAAAAAATATCTTACTCAAAATCTGCAAAATTTGGAACCGCTTTGCATTATTTTTTGGAATCAAAAATTTTTGAAATTAACAAGAAAAATGAGAAAAAAATTAAAAATTATTTACTTCATAATTTAGAAATTGAAAATCCAGAATCATACATTTCCGAGATAAAATCTCATCTTAAAAATTGCAAAAATTCAGAAATTTATGATATTCTAAAAGAGAAAATTTCTTACAAAATTTTTCCGGAATTTGCAGTAAATTATCTCTCAAAAAATCAGGATAAAGTTTTGTGGCAAATCTTTGCAAAAATAGATTTGCTTTACCAAGATGATGAAAATAATTGGCATCTGATTGATTACAAAACAAATAAAGGTGCATCTTTAGAGAAAATCATTGATTCTCATAATTATGATTTGCAACTTCAATTATATGCCTACATTTTCAAAAAAAGATTTGGAATTTCAATATCTTCTGCGAGAATTTATTCTACATATTTTAATCAATTTCATAGAGTAAAAAAAATCAGAAATGATATTCTTGAAGATAAAATCGAGGAATTCATTTGGAATTCGAAAAAAGCTGAATACGAAGTTAGAAATGAGAAAAATAAGACAATAAAAACAGATGGAAAACATTCAAAATATTTGCCATTTGATGAATTGAATTTCGCCAAAAAAATAGTTGTGATTACATCTAATAAAAGCATTTCAAAAGAAATAAATAATTCTCTGCAAACGCCTTTCATTAAAGCGTATTCTTTGCAAAATTATCTTATCCAATTATGTGAATTTGAGATAAAAAATACAATCGAACAACAAACTCAATATTTGATTTTGAAACAAATTATCGAAAAAGAATTGAAGTTTGATATTTCGCATTTTCCAAATTTGATTGATAAGTCACAACAGGCAATAAATCTATTTTATCAAGATTGTAAAAAGAGTGCAAACACAACCAAATTTTTCAAAAAATTGTATGATTCTTACAAAAATTATCTCGAAAAAAATAATCTGTCAGATTTTGATGATATTTATACTTTTCTGCTCGGACATCCGGAATTAATTACGAAGGTCAATTTTATTATTTTAGATGATTTTTATTACAATTCTTTTCCTCTCAGCAAACGAATTTTGGACTTTCTAAAGCAGCATTCTAACTCCTTTTCTGCCATTTCATCCCATAAAATTTCTGTTGCAGAAATTGCTTGTTTTGGGTGTATGAATTTACAAAACGAAGTGAAAAATGTTGCAAAAAAAATCTTAACTTTGCTGAATAATGGAACAAAAATTGATGAGATAAAAATAATACTTTCTGACTACGAAAAATATTTTCCAATAATCGAGAATCTCTTTCCACAATACGGAATAAAGTATCAGATAGCAAAAGGAAAAAAATTGAAAGTTGGCCCGATTTATCCACTTTTTAATGCAATTTTTAGAATGCTTTTTCATCCTTATAAATTTGAAAATATCTATCACTTTTTCAGTAATTACTTGGTAACAAGTCAGCTGAAAATCGATAAATTCGACTTAATTGCGAGAAATAAAAACATTTCTAATTTTGAATATATTTTGAAAAATTTACATTCTTCAAATTTGGATGACAATGAAAAAAAGACTTTGAAATATCTGAAAAAAGTAATAACAAATTTTTTCATAGTTCCAATTTCACAAAAAATCGAACCGAATTTTATTCTCGAAAAAATAAATAATATTCTCGAAAAATTTAGTATTTTTGAAAATATTGAAAATTTATCCGAATCTTCAAATTTTGCTAAAGATAATTTGAAATCATTTGAACAAATTCGGCAAATTCTTGAAACTTTAAGTGCAGATTATTTAAAATTGAAGATAAAAAAAGTGTCATTGCAAAAATATTTTGATGATTTTACTAATTATTGTGAATTTTCTGAGTATAAAAAATGCAATGAATATTTCGGTGTAAAAATTCTTGGTTTGTGGGAAAGTATTTCTCATAAAGCGCGATATGGCTTTGTGTTGGGAATGGCAGAAGAAATTTTTCCCGGCAATATCAAAACAAATTTTCTTGTTCCAAAAATTGATATTTTCAAGAGAAAATTGAAAAATAAAGTTTTTTCACAATGGCGACAAAATTTTGAACAATTATTTTTGCTCTATCCGAAAGAGGATGAAGATGGAAATCCATATCAAAAATCTACTTTTCTGAAAAATATCTCACAAAAAGAATTTCAGGACGATAATAAATCATTTAGTCAAAAAGAATATTTCCAAAATTTGATGCAGAAAAATAAAAAAATCTTTTTCAAAAACCCAGAATTTTTAAAAACTATTTCTGAGCGAATGCAAAATCTTTCTCCAAAATCTTTCTCCAAATTCGAAGGAAGAATTGATAAATTCAAGAAAGAAAAAAATCATTATAGCGTGAGTGAAATAAATTTGTTGGCAAAATGCCCAATGAAATATTTCTTTAAAAAAATTGTCTCACTTTCTGAATTGCCAAAATTTGAAGAAGAGTATGAAAAAAAATATATTGGTGTACTGATTCATCAAATTCTTGAGGATTTTGGGAGGAATAATGGCTTTGAAAAGCCCTTAATAGAATCTTTTCCGTTGATTGACAAAATTGCAAAGAAAAAAATAAATGAATCAAATTTTGATATGAAAAATATGTTTGTTAAGAAAGAATTCGAAAAATATGTTTCAGGTCTTGGTGATAAAAATCGGGTGGGAATTTTTAAAAATTTTCTTGAAGTCGATAATAAAATTCGGATAGAAAAAAATTGGAAACCGATAAAATTTGAATATGATTTTGGAGCTGAAAGAAATAATTTTCTTATTATTCAAAATGATGAGAAAAAAATTTATATCGGTGGAAGAATCGATAGAATCGATAAAAGCGATGATGGCAAATATCTTGTTTACGATTACAAAACTGGGAAAAATAATTTTCCGTTGGTGAAGAAAAAATTGGAGTTTCAACTTCCAATATATTTTCTAAAATGCAAAAATTTGTTTCACAATTTAGGTATGATTTGCGGATTTTGGAATTTACGAGAAGGTGTTCCATCAACATATTTAGGAAATTTAGATGATAAAATCAACAAGAAGTGCGTCACACAATTTGTTGATGGAATTGCTAAAAAAAATGAAATTTCGCTCGCTGAAATTATTGACGAAATCAAAAAAATTGATGAAAAAGTCAGTGCTGGAAAATTTCATTATTCTTTGATTGAACGCAAAGATGCGCATTGTAATTCGTGTGAATATAAGACGATCTGTCGATATAACGAGGAACGAGTTGGAATGTTAAAAAATATATTTCAATAATTTTTAAAAAATCAGTAAATTTTCACAAAAATTTTTTCTTTCAGATTTTCAAGCCATTTTTCCAGAGCTTTTTGCCGTTTTTCTTGCAATGCCATATTTTCAATTTCGTCAGAAATTTCATCATATTTATACGGACGCGATTCAACATATCCAAAATTTTTGTAAATATAATAAGCGTTTTCGTAATTCAAAACGGTTGAATATTCTTCTTCATTCAAATTTTTTATCACATTCCCCAAAGGGTGTATTTGTTCCAATTTACCAACAGGATATTCTTCTATTTTGATTTCTTTTTCAGAGAATTTTTCTGCTAAAGATATGAAGTCAGCGCCACTTTCCAATTGTGTATAAATATTATCTATTTTATTTTTCGCTTTACTAACATCTTCTTCAGAAGTTTCAACTCTTATCAAAATATGATATGCCCGAATTTCTCCAGCTCTTTTTTCATCCACACGAATTAAATGATAACCGAATTTAGTCAAAACTGGTTCGCTGATTTCGCCAACTTCCAAAGAGAATGCAACTTCGTCGAACGGCTTAACCATTTGCCCTCGTGCAAAATAACCCAAATCTCCCCCATTCTTCCCACTTGGACAATCGGAATATTCTTTTGCTAATTCCTCAAAATTTCTGGTTTCCAATTTTGTCTTTATCTCTTCGATTTTTTTCAGCGCATTTTGTAAAGCTACATCGCTTTTCTCGGATTTAATTTCGATTTGAGCTATCTTTATCATTTTCTGTCTTAACGGTAAACTATCTTTATAGGTTTGAAAAAACTGCTTTTTCTCATATTCTGTTACAGAAATATTCTGAAAGACCTCCTGCCTTACCAATTTCTCACTTGTCAATTGCTTGTATACATTATTTCTATACTGCTCCTTCAATTCATCAAGAGTTAGTCCTTGGTTTTGAAGGGCAATAATAAAATTCTGATAAGAATCAAAATTTGCAATAACATTTTGAATATATTTTTCGACTGTCATTTCCACTTCGTTATCTTTCGGATAAATTTCTTTCTTTTTCGCTTCTTCGAGAATTAATTTCTCTTCGATAAGTGCATTGAGAGCATCTTCTTCAGAAATTTTAGACATTTGTTGCGGATTTGCATTCCATTCTTTGAAATAACTATTCATTTCGGATTTCAGGATAATTTCATCGCCAACAACAGCGGCAATTCCATCAATATCCTGCGCCAAAAGATTTATCCCGACAAGGATAACAAGCAAAATTGCTAAAGATATCTTCTTCATTTTTCTCCTTGAATTTGATATTTTGCTTTGTATTTTATCTTCAAACTATCGAGAGTATTTTCAAGAAATTGTTCTCGCTTTTTACTCATTAAAACTATTCTCAAAGAGTCCTTTATCGCCTGAAAGGCAAGAGGTTTCTCCTCGCTTTTCACATCCAAAAGCTGAACGATAATCAGTTTGTTATTATCGTTTACAATGCGAATATTCCATCTTTTCATTCGTGAAAGTTGAGTCCAAAGAGCAGAACTAACATCATTTTTTTCGACAGTTTTTACGACATAATTTCGTCCAAGATTTTTTGCAACTGTATAGAAAACTTCATTCTCATTGAAAAGTTTTATCGCAGAATCTGCAATTGCCCAATTTGCAACAACAAATTTTTGAATTTTATAGGATGTAATTTTCTTCATATAAAGATGTCTGTTCAGATTATAATATTTGAAAATTTCGGCTTCAGTTGCATCAATTTTTTTCAATTCATTCGTCAAAATTTTATTTGCGAGAATTGTTTTCCTGCTATATTTGATGTTTGATTTCACTTCGGGATTGGCGCCCAGACCTCGTTTTTCCGCCTCTTTTGCGAGAAGAGTGATTTCGACCCAATTTTTTATTATTTCATTTTTCTCTTCTTGAGAAGTATTCTGCCATTCACTTTTAGTAAAAAGAGTGCGAAATTCTGTCTCATATAATTTTTCACCGTTAACTTCTGCGATGATTTTGTCACTCTTTTTTTGACATTGGCTAATTGAAATTAAGAGAATCAGCAATAGAAAAATTTTGTAAATTTTCTTCATAATTTTATAATACTTTCAAAATATTTTCGCAAGTTTTAAAAATTTCGTTAGTATTGTCAATTTTATTATCCAAAGAATTTTTGCGGTGTAAAATTTTTACGATGATTCGTAAATTTCTTCTCTGATTAAAATAAATTTCGTAATTGATTGATTTGACAAGAGCTACGATTTTATTTTTTGAAATTTTTGAATTTAATAATTCTACAATAATTTTTCTTTGACCGATAAAAATGGACTTTAAATTTTTATTTTCTGCAAAAAAACTTGTTCGATAATAATTAAAAACATTTTTTGCTGATTGCGGCAATTTTCCAAATCTGTCAATCATTTCGGACTGTAATTTTGTAAATTCAATTTCACTTTTAATATTGTTTAGCCTACGATAAAAATCCATCCGAATTGTCTCATCTTCGATATAATTTTCGGGAAAGAAATATGGAATTTCGCACTGAATTTTTGTGCTTCTTTTATCAATTTCTCCGAAGTATCCACCTTTTTGGGAAAAAATATCTTCACCTTCACCCTTTCTGATTCGTTCAACTGCTTTTTGCAGAATCTGATTATAAAAATTTATTCCAATCGTATTCATTAAGCCGTGCTGTTTTGCACCAAGAATATTTCCTGCACCTCTTATTTCAAGGTCGCGCATTGCGATACTCAAACCAGAACCGAGTGCCTCGTTATACTCAATTGTTTTGATTCGCTTCTTTGCAGATTCGGAAATCTTTTCTGGAATAATTAGATAAGCATAAGCTTGATGGTCAGACCTGCCAACACGACCTCGCAGTTGATAAAGTTGAGCCAATCCAAATTTATCTGCACGATTGATAATAATCGTATTCACATTTGGAATATCAATTCCGGATTCGATAATTGTCGTGCAAATGAGAACATCAAATTTATAATGATAAAAATCAAGCATCACTTTCTCCAAAGTCCGTTCTGGCATTTGTGCATGAGCAACTTCAAATGAAATATCTGGCATCTGATTGCACAATTTTTGTTTCATTGCAAAAATAGTTTCAACTCGATTATGCAGAAAAAAAACCTGCCCTTGTCTGTCAATTTCCCTTCTGACAGCAAGCTCAATTATGTCGTCATTATATAGAATTATCGCAGTTCGGATTGGCAGACGATTCTCCGGCGGAATATTCATAATCGTCATATCCTTCACTTTGGAAAGCGCCATATTTAGCGTTCTTGGAATCGGAGTCGCAGAAAGCAAAAGAATGTCAATATTCGCTTTCAATGCTTTCAATTTTTCCTTCTGTTTTACACCAAATCGTTGCTCTTCATCAATAATAATCAAACCGAGATTTTTGAATTTCACATCCTTGGAAAGCAATCTATGCGTGCCGATTACAATATCAATCTCACCAAATTGCAAGCCATCAATAATTCGCTTTTGATTTTTTCGTGTAACAAAACGGCTGAGCATTTCAACTCTTACAGGATAATCTTTCAATCGCTCTGAAAATGTGATGAAATGCTGTTCTGCAAGAATTGTTGTTGGAACCAAAAATGCGACCTGTTTGCTATCCATAATTGATTTGAAAGCGGCACGAATCGCCACTTCTGTTTTGCCAAATCCGACATCGCCGCAAATCAGCCGCTCCATCGGAATTGCTGATTCCATATCGTTTTTAATATCTTCGGTTGCTTTTATCTGGTCGGCAGTATCTTCATAAATAAATGAAGCTTCCAGATTTTTTTGCCATTCAGAATCTTCGGAAAATGCAAATCCTCTTGCCAATTTTCTTTGCGCATAAAGATAGACAAGGTCTTTGGCAATTTCTTCAATATCCTTTCTGACCTTCTTTTTTACGCTATCCCATCTTCTTCCGCCAATTCTATGAATTTCTGGAACGATACCATCTTGCCCAACAAATTTCGAAATAAGATTTAGTTGCTCGGTCGGAACAAAAATTTGGTCATTATCAGCATAACGAATAGCCACGCAATCCATTTCGCTCTCTTTTACCTTAATTTTTTCAAGACCTTGATAAATGCCAATTCCATAATCGATATGAACCACATAATCACCATTTTGGAGGGATTCATAATCTCTCAATGCTTCAGATAAACTAAATCTTGCAATTCGCCTTTTCTGTTTATATCGGTTGAATATCTCGTGGTCTGTAAAAATCGCAATCTTCGCATCGGAAAAGATAAATCCATTTTCAAATACGCCAACATTAAACCTGATTTTTTCGGAATATTCTGACAAAATATTTTGCATTCTGTCACTCTGGCTTTTGTTATCTGATTGAATAAAAATCTTGAAATCTTTTTTTAGAAGCGAATCAATTTTGCTTCTGAGAAGTTCAAAATTGCTGTTGAAATTCATTTGCGATTCAAAAGGAATTTGAAGTGAAATTTCTGATAGATTGTAATTTGCGCTGTTGAAGTAAAATACGGAAAATTCATCGGAATTTATCGAATTAAAATTTGAAAATAATTGTGTCGGTTTTGGAATTAATTTTTTTTCAACATTATCAACTTTCTCTTCATAATTTGTCTTAATTTCATCAAAAAGATTTTTTTCAATATTTGCGAAATTCTGAAATTCATCAAAAATCAAAAATGTCTCTTTGTCATTGAAATATTCAGAAAAAGTTGCAGTTCTATCTAACAATTTTGCAAAATCTTGCTCAATGCCGTCATAGAAACCGTTTTCACCAATTTTCGTGATAAATTCAGGTTGCAAAGAAGGTGTAAGATTATTGAGCGAAATTTCTCGCATCGGCTGAACAATAATTTCATCGTCCGCCAACTGGCGAATTGAGGATTGTGATTTCGCAGAAAATTCTCTTATGGAGACAATTTCATCGCCGAAAAATTCCAGCCGAAATGGAGTTTTATCTTGTGGTGAAAAAATGTCCAAAATCCCGCCACGCTTGCTTATTTCTCCAATTTGCGAAACCTGACTTGTATGATTATATCCACACGCAATCAAATCTGAAACTAGTTTTTTCAAATCATATTCTTTGTTTTTAGACAAAGTGATAATGTTGGATTTATAATTATCTGGATTGTTGATATTTCGCAGAAATTCCTTTATCGAAACGATGAAAATGGATTTTTCATTCGAAATCGCCTTGCACAAAGTATTACTTCTTTCAATCTGGCAACTCTTTTGAGGTGAAAATTCTTCATACGGCAGAAGTTCATATTCCGGCAAAATGTGAATTTTATTTTGCCCAATCAAAATTTCCAAATCATCATATCGATTTCTGGCAATCGAATTATCATTTGTGATGAATAATATATTTTTTTTAAAAGTGTCTAACAATTGCGCCAGAAGTAACGACTTTGCCGAACTGTTTAATCCGAAAATCTGCTTTGCTTTTCTGCTTTCAGCCAATTGATTGAACTGATTTATCAAACCAGATTTTGCCAAAAATGGTTTTACTATTTTGTAGAACATTTTCATTAGAATTTTATTATTGATTTCTATTAATCAAATAATTTTCTTTACTAAAATGACGCAAGTTTTTTATGAAATATTTGACGAAATACGCGAGATTATTTTTCTTATTATCATAAAAAATTAGAAAGGTAAAAAGGAAAAATGAAAAAAATTATAGTTTTCGGAGCAGGTTTAGTTGGAAAAGCAATCATTCTCGAGCTTTGCAAAAAATACAAAGTAATTGCCGTTGATATTGATAAAAACAAATTGCAATATTTTGAAAAAATTCAACCTGTAAACACGATTCAAGCAGATATTTCTGATGTAAAATCAATACAAAAAATAATTAAAAATGCTGATTTAGTCATTGGCGCAGTTCCGGGATTTTTGGGCTTTGAATTTCTGCAAAATGTGATAAAATGCGGAAAGAATATTGTGGACATCTCCTTTTTTCCAGAAGATCCATTCCAATTAGACAAATTTGCAAAAGAGCAAAATGTAACGGCTGTGGTGGATTGCGGAGTGGCGCCAGGAATGAGCAATCTTATTTTGGGATATCATAATAAGTTGATGAAAGTTGAGTCATTTGAATGTTTAGTCGGCGGATTGCCATTTGAGCGAAGTTTGCCATATCAATACAAAGCGCCATTTTCTCCCATCGATATAATCGAAGAATATACGCGTCCAGCAAGAATTATGGAGAATGGAAAAATCATCACGAAGCCAGCACTTTCAGATGCTGAATATGTCGATATAAAGCCAATCGGCACACTTGAAGCATTCAATACAGACGGACTTCGCACGCTTCTGAAAACTATGAAAATTCCAAATATGAAGGAGAAAACTCTCCGTTATCCGGGACATATTGAATATATCAGAGTTTTGCGCGAGACAGGATTTTTTGATAAAGAGGAAATTCAGATTGGGAATATGAAAATTAGTCCGATTGATTTTACTTCTAAACTGCTCTTTCCAAAATGGAAATTGGAAGCAGATGAGCCCGAATTTACTCTGATGGAAATCACAATTAAAGGGATTGAAAAAGGAAAACGAAAGCAGTATAAATATCATCTTTTTGATGAATTTGATGAAAAGACGAAAATTTCTTCAATGGCGCGAACAACCGGATATACCTGCACAGCAGTTGCAGATTTAATTTTGGAAGGAAAATTTAATCAGAAGGGAATCTGCCCGCCAGAATTTATCGGAGCAAAAGCAGATTGCTTTGAAAATGTGATTTCTTATCTGAAAGATAGAAACATAAATTACAAAGTTGAGAAGAGCGTATTAGAAAATATGTAATATTTTCATTGTTGAAAAAGAGATAAAATGAAATATTTGGAACCATTATTTGAGTTGTTTGAGGCAAATGCAAACCCTGAAAATGCCGTCCAAATGGCAAAATATATGAAGAACAAATTTGCTTTTCTCGGCATAAAAAAACCGCTTCGTAGCGAACTAATGAAACAATTTTACAACAAGAATGGCTATCCAAAAATATCAGAACTTAAAGAAATTTGTAGAACTTTGTGGACACAGCCGTATAGAGAATATCAATATGCTGCCGACGGAATGTTGCACAAATTCAGGAGAGATGTTGATAAATCATTCATCGCATTATATGAATATCTGATTGTAACTAAATCTTGGTGGGATACGGTTGACGCGCTTGCTACACAAAATGTTGGTGTCTTGTTTCAAAGGTTTCCTGAAATGTCAGAAAAATATTCACCGAAATGGATAGATAGCCAGAATATTTGGTTGAAACGAACAGCGCTTCTCTTTCAGCTAGATTACAAAGAGAAAACCGATGTTGAATTACTTTTCAAATATATCAAGAAATGTGCTGCACATAAAGATTTTTTTATTCGTAAAGCGATTGGTTGGGTACTGCGAGAGTACTCAAAAACAGACGCACAAATTGTGATTGAATTTGTGAAAAATAATGAATTATCACCACTTAGTAAGCGCGAAGCACTGAAATGGCTGAAAAATAAAGGGAAAATTTAACCTTAAACGACAATAAAGAAATTTGGAAATATTCTCAATAAAATCTGCAAAATAATATTAGCATAAATTCCTGCAAGAACATCATCAGAAATAACGCCCAAACCGTGCGGCAAATCTTGTAGACGGTTTATTGGCGGCGGTTTTGCAACATCGAAAACACGAAAAAGTACAAAAGCATAAATGGCAATCATCAAAGAATAAGGCAAAAATAAAATCGCTACAAAATATCCAATTATCTCGTCAATTACAATTTTCGGACTGTCCTTTCCTAAATCCTTTTCGGCACTTTTTATAATTGGAATGAATATCAAACTTACAACAATAATAATTGCCATCAACAAAAAATCGTTTGTATTTTGTGGTATGAAAAAGCAATAAATTATTGCGGCAAAAGCAGATGCAGCCGTTCCTGGCGCTATTGGAAAATATCCGATAAAAAAAACTGACACGAGCAAATTTCTGATAAATTTCATTAATCCCCTATTCTCTCAATTTTTGCACCGAGATTGGAAAGTTTCTCTTCGATTTTTTCGTAACCTCTATCGATGTGGTAAATTCGATGAATTATTGTTTCTCCTTTTGCAGCCAAACCAGCCAAGACAAGTGCGGCACTTGCTCGCAAATCCGAAGCCATAACTTCTGCGCCACTTAGGGATTTGACACCATTTATAATTGCTATGTTTTTCTCAATTCTGATATCCGCATCAAGCCGATTCAACTCAGCAATATGCATAAATCTATCCTGAAAAATCGTCTCCTCAATGAAGCATTTTCCATTTGACAAGGTCATCAAAGCCATAAATTGTGCCTGCAAATCTGTCGGAAAATCTGGATATGGTTTTGTGATAATATCAACTGGTCTGATTGTTTTTACTGGAATTATTTTGATTTCATTATTTTTGATTTCGAACTTGAAACCTGCTTGTTCTAATTTTTCAATTAAACTTTTTAGATGTTCTGGAATACAATTTGTGATAGCGATTTCGCTCTTTGTAATTGCGCCGGCAAGCAGAAATGTTCCCGCTTCAATTCTGTCAGGAATAATCTCAATTTCAACTGGATTTAATTTTGAAACACCAGAAATTCTCAAAATATCTGTGCCATTTCCTTTGATATTTGCGCCCATTTTATTCAGAAAATCGATTAAGTTAGAAATCTCTGGCTCTTGTGCGGCATTTTCAATAATTGTCTCTCCTTTTGCCAAAACAGAAGCCATCAAAGCATTTGCAGTTGCTCCGACACTTCGCTTTTGAAATGAGATTTTGTTGCCGACCAACTGATTGCATTCCGCCTGAATGTAACCGTGCTTTACTTCTACATTTGCTCCGAGTTCTTTCATCACTTTGATATGCAGGTCAATCGGACGAGGTCCAATTGCACATCCGCCGGGAAACGAAACTTTCGCCTTTCCAAATTTTGCAAGGAGCGGTCCCAAAACATAAATCGAGGCACGCATTGTTTTTACCAAATCGTATGGTGCTTCTGGATTTTTTGCATTTGTAGTATCAATTTTCATTTCGCCATTTGAAAAATCAATCTTAGCACCAATCATTCTCAGAAGTTTCGCCATTGTGCGAGTGTCTCTCAAATTCGGAACATTTTCGATTTTGAACTTTCCACTTGCCAAAAGCGATGCAACCATTATCGGCAATGCAGCATTTTTCGAGCCGCTTATTGCAACATTTCCTGATAGTTTTCTTCTACCACTAATTCGAAATTTATCCATAATTTATTAAAATCCTTTTCTGAATTTTTGATTCATCTTTCCAAGACAAGAACACGATAAAAATTGTTGTAATCCTTAATTGTGTCAATAATTGTGAAATTTAATTTTTTTGCCAAATCTATGATTTTGTCCTTCTGATTTCCACCAATTTCAAAGAATATTTTACCATTTTTATTAAAATAATTTCCAGAATTTTTTAGGATTTTATTGTAAAAATCGAGTCCATTTTTCCCGCCAAGTAAAGCCGATTTTGGCTCAAATTTTTTCACCTCTTTGCTTAGATTTTTCATTTCATCATTTTGAATATATGGCGGATTTGAGATGATAATATCGAATTTTTCGGCAATATTTTCAAAAAGATTTGACTGCACAAGTTTGATATTTTGGATATTATGAAATTCGATATTTTTCTTTGAGTTTTCTAAAGCTTCTTCCGAAAAATCGGTTGCAATAAGAGAAAGTTCATTTTTATTTTCGGCAAAATATTTACTTAATGAAATTGGGATAATTCCAGTTCCCGTGCCGATATCCAGAATTTTCCATTTGCTTTTATTCGTTTTTTTTATGTATAAAATTATTGCATCGACGAGAATTTCGGTTTCAGGTCTGGGAATTAGAACTCCTTCATTCACGAAAAATTTGTTGCCATAAAATTCTGTTTCCCCAAGTAGATATTGAAGCGGGTAATGAGTTGCTCGTTTTTTTATGAGCAGCTTGATTTCTTCTCGCTCATTTCTTGTAAGCAGTTTGTTAAAATTGAGGTAAAGTTCTATTCTGGTGCAAGTTAGAACTTTGCCCAATATCATTTCGGCATTCAATTGTGGGGACTGAATTTGGTTCTCTTTGAAGAAATTGGAAGTCCATTGTAGGACTTCTTTGGTAGTCCAAATTTTATTATTATTTTCACAACTTTCTCGAGATATTTTGTATTTTACGAAAATTATTTTATTTAGAAAATTTATATCTAAAGTTAAGATTTTATAGTGATATTTCCAGTCAACTTTTTTAATTAGAATTTTTTAATTTTATCCGAAGGAACTGCCTTTGGCATTATTTGATATTTGAAATTTGTAATTTGTAATTTGTAATTTGAAATTTCTTTTCGTTCTCCATCGGTTTGCGGATCGTTTTCACGCTTCCAATAAAATGTGGTAAAATATGAATAAAACAAGATTACAAATCTTGTTAGAATCTGAATCTGGTAAAATATTTTTATGAGTTATTTGCACTTTGGTTTTTTGGATTTTATTTGTAATTCGTAATTTCTTTTCTATTCAACCGGAAATTCATCAATAATTCCAGCGGAATATTGGAGAATTAAAGATGCATCATACGCTTGAATTTCGCTATTTCCATCAACATCGGCAGCAAAAATCTGATCATTTGTCCAATCAGAAATAAGTCCAGCCGAATATTGTAAAGTCAAGGCTGCATCGTAAGATGAAACATTTTCATCGCCATTCACATCGCCGTAAATGATATTAGTAAATTGTATTTTCAAAGCTACTGGACGATGATCTGAAATATTTTCATAATACTCATCAAATCCGCCATCAAGATATTCATCAATTTTAATCGTTTGAACATCAGAATTTTCATTTTCGAATTCATCAAAGAGTTCGTTTGTAATGAGAATATGGTCAATATGCGAAGGCCACCACGGATACGACCAATTAGAACTACCTCCTTCTGCAATTTCCATATCAGCAAATAAATAATTTTCCGCATCATCCAAAAACATTTGAAACACATTGTTCGCTTCAACATCCGTCAAAATATCGTTCAAATCGCCCAAAATAACCACATTTTCATTCGGCAGATTTGTATCAACATATTCTTTCAGCAAATCACTTGCCATATATCTACGATATTCTTCATCCTCTTCATTCCCAAAGTCTAAAATTTCATCACCACAACATTTAAAATGATTATTGATAACAAAAATATTCTCTCCCATAAAATTCAAATCCATAACCATTGGAGAGCGAGGGAAAACATTCCAGTATTCGTAAGTGGTGTAAATCTCATAAATGTCGTTGATTTCGATAACATCTGGTTTGTAAATGTAAGCCAATCCCGCAAACCACAGCGATTCGTAATATCCACTGAAT
>JACKQG010001815.1_pt1 | contig 28907 bp, 29 predicted proteins | sample 8237621 | NCBI WGS metagenome assembly JACKQG01 (sample SAMN15677084, study PRJNA649215) | marine metagenome | biome: marine; feature: Black Sea; material: saline water; isolation source: suspended particulate matter (SPM) from the Black Sea western gyre | collected 2013-06-09/2013-06-10 | depth... | reverse complement strand
CGCCCGGAAGCTCCCCCCGGGCCGAGGCTAAATAAACGGGCGCAGCAGCCCCTGTCGAAGCGGACGGCTGTGCTTGCTATGTTGCCAGCGTGTATCCGGTACTGTTCAGCCTGGGCCCGTTCACGGTCTACAGCTTCGGCGTTATGATGGCCGCCGGCTTCTACTTTGGCTCCATGGCCGCCGTAAGCGAGTTCCGCCGTCGCGGCGGCGACGGCGATAAAATGTGGAACTATCTCGTGTGGGTGTTCCTGGCCGGCCTGCTGGGCTCGCGCCTGCTCTCGCTCACTAACGACTTGTCGGCCCTTGCCCGCAACCCGCTGCAGGCGTTGCTCTCGGGCGCGGGTTTCGTGTGGTACGGCGGGCTGATCGGCGGCGCGGCCGTGGCCTGGCTGCTGGCAAAACGTAACCGTTTTGATTTTGTTACCGTGCTCGAGTGCTGCGCGCCGGCGCTTGCCCTGGGCCAGGCGCTGGGCCGGGTGGGTTGCCACGTAGCGGGCGACGGCGACTGGGGCAAGGTAACTGCCGTTCCCTGGGGCGTGGCTTACGAAAAAGCGATTATCGGCTGGCCGCACGCCCCGGGCGTGCTCGTGCACCCGACCCCATTGTACGAGTTTGCCGGTTACATGGCTGTTTTTGGCGTGTTGTGGGGGCTTCGTCGTCGTGATCTGCCCCGTGGCACGATGTTCGCGCTCTACTGCGTACTGGCCGGTTCTGTGCGCTTCGGGGTAGAGTTTCTGCGGGTAAACCCGCTCGTGGGACTGGGCCTGACCCAGGCCCAGTTCATCGCCGCGGCCATGGTAACGGGAGGCCTGGCCTGGCTTTTCTGGCGCAGGGGAGCGTTGCAGCGGGGCCTGGCCACCCCGGTGGCGGTGGTAGTTCTGGCCCTGGCCTTGCTTGCCCTGCCGGCCTGCAACAGCAGTACGGGCCTGTCACGTGGGCAGAAAGCTCCTGATTTCATGCTCTCGAGGCCCGATGGCGCCGTGCGCAAGCTGTCGGGCTACCGCGGTAGCACGGTGCTGCTCAACCTGTGGGCCACCTGGTGCCCGCCCTGTATAGAAGAGATGCCCCTGCTCAACGAGCTGGCGGTCGACTACAAGGACCGTGGCCTGCGCGTGGTGGGCCTGGCGGGCGACGACGACCCGGCGCGGGTTAAAGAATTTCTTAAGCGTAGCCCCCTTGACTTTGAAACACTCTTGGACCCCGACGGTCAAGTAGGTACACTGTACGGTATAACCGGTTATCCGGAGACCTTCCTGATCGATCGTGAGGGACGTGTGCAGGGCAAGTACATTGGCCCGCTGCCCGCCGAGGGGGGACGCCCAAGCGCGGAGCTCAGGAAGAGAATAGAAACCCTGCTGGGAGGCTGAGCGTGGCAACGCGGTATCGGCTACGCGGCCACCGGCAAGAGGGTGTGGTGCAGGTGGTGTTCGCGGGAACACCTGGAGAGGAAAGAGGAGGGGGCCGTGCGCGGCCCCGGGTTTCGGATGATCCGGCTTAACAACATAGGTAAATCTTTTGAGGGGCGCCCTGGGCCCGCGGTAGACTCGGTTTCGCTGCACGTGGAGCCGGGAGAGTTCGTGCTGCTCACCGGCGCCAGCGGCGCGGGCAAGACCACGCTCATGCGCATACTGTTCGGCGATGAGATAGCCACCGAGGGTACGGGTGTTGTCAACGGTCGCAACCTTGATTGCATGGAGAGCGACGCGCTGGCGGCGCTGCGGCGCGAGATGGGGCTGGTGTTCCAGGACTCCCGCTTGATCGATCGCCTGAGCGTGCGTGAGAACGTTGCCCTGGCGGCCGAGGTTGGTGGCGTGTCCTGTCCCGAGGCCCGTCGCAGGGCCGACGACCTGCTGTGCATGATGGGCATGGAGGACTACGGCGACATGCTGCCGTTGCACCTGGCCAGCGGCGAGCGACAGCGGGTGGCGCTGGCACGCGCCCTGGTCAATGACCCCGTGCTGTTGCTCGCCGACGAACCCACCGGCAGCCTCGACCCCGACACCACGGCCGAGATTCTCGAGCTGCTGCAGGAAGTAAACCGTCGCGGTACCACAGTGCTGATGGCTACACACGACATGGACGCGCTCGAGCAGCTTTCGTGTCGTATGCTCGTGATGGCCGGCGGTCGCATAGTAGAAGACAGCCGCCTGGGGGAAGACCGCCCGGACCGCGTTCAGTGAGCCGGGGACGACCCCAGCTGCAACCAACCTCGTTCTTCATTCGTCGTGCCGTTGACAGCATTCTCGCCACGCCGGTCATAAGCAGCGTCACCATAACCTCGATCGCGGTCAGTGTGCTGTTGGCGGGCACAGTCCTGCTGGTGGGCAGTAACGTCTACCGCGTGGTCGCCGGCGCGGCCGCCTCGGGTGTCGACGTTTCGGTGTACCTGGCCGACGGGCTGAGCGAGGCCCGGGTGGTGGAGCTCAAGAAGAACTTTGCCGCTACCGCGGGCGTGGGCAGGGTGCAGTACGTTTCGAAGGACGAGGCCTGGCAGTTCCTGGCGGGCAACCTGGTGGGCAGCGCCGAACTCCTCGACGGGCTCGACGCCGAGGTGTTGCCCGCGTCGTTTGAGCTGGCGCTTGAGCAGGGGCTCAGCGGCCCCGGGCTCGACTCCATGCTCGAGTCGTGGTCGGCCATGCCCGAGATTGAAGACGTGCAGTACAATCGCCAGCTGGGTCGCCGCCTGCGTGGCACCATGGGGCTGGTGCGCTGGGTGGCGTGGGCGCTGGGGGCGCTGGCGTTGGTAGCCTCCACCATCATCGTGAGCGCTACTTTCCAGCTTGCGGTGTTTACGCGCCGCGAAGAAATGGAGGTGCTCAGGCTCGTGGGCGCCGTGGGCACTGCCTACTGGGGGCCCTTGCTCCTGGCCGGGCTGCTCGAAGGGCTGCTGGGTTCGGCCGCTGCGGTGGCCATGCTGGCGCTGGTGTTCCGCCTGACCGCCGGGCCGCTGGCTGCCGAACTGCCGCTGCTCGCCGGCGCGACTGCTTTTCTTACGCCGCTGCAATCTGTGACGCTGGTGGTCTGGGGAGCCGGCCTTGGCGTGGTCGGTAGCTGGCTGGGCATGCAGAGGTTCGCGGCATGGAGCTCGGCGCCGCAGCGATGAGAGCCGGCGCGGCCCGGATGGTAAAGGTTGTCACGGCCGTGTTTTGCCTGCTGTTGGTAGCCAGCGTCGCGGGTGCGCGCGATGATCTTTCTCCCGGTGGTGTCGCCACCGCCGAGCTCAGCGAACCCGGCCCGCTGCTCGAAGAGATCCAGGATCTCGACGACACGCTGATTCGTACCAGCCGCAACTTTGACCGCCTGCGCCAGGAGCAGGACAAGCTCACCGGCGAGCGCGACGCCCTGGCCGCCGAGCTCGAGGGGCTCGAGCAGCGCCGCGCCAGGGCGCGGCAGGTGATAGAAAAACGCCTGGCCGGCATCTACCGTCGCGGTCGCCTGGGCAGCATGGGGTCGCTGCTGGGCATGGCATCGGCCAACGATCCGCTGCGCATGGCCCGTTACCTGGTGGCCGTGTCGAGGGCCGACAACGGCGCGCTGCACGACTACGAGCAGGCACGAGACGGGTACCTCGGGGGATTGTCGCGTCTTGAGCAGGCAGGCCAACAACTGCAAGGCCGGGTGGACGCGGCCCGTACGGCCATGGCCGAGAACGAGGTCGCTCGCGCGAAAAAAATCGTTCTCTTGCGGGGACTCGAAAAACGCCTGGACGAACGCAGCCTTGCCGAGTCGGCCGGATCGGTGGGTGAGAAGTCGGGCGACGCGAGCGGCGCCCGCGAAAGAGAAGGAGCCATGGAGCGAATCCTCAAGCGCGAACGCGGAGGCAGCTCGGTGCACCGCTCGTCGCTGCGCGCGAGGACGGGGCTGCGCAGCTTCTCGCGGCGACAGGGGCAGCTCGACGTGCCCATGACGGGCAAATTGCTGCGGGTGTTCGGGCAGGAGGGGCGACGACCGGGTACGACCAGCCAGGGGCTCGACGTGCTTGCCGTCTCCGACCGCGGGGTGAAGTCGGTGGCCCGTGGCGAGATAGTGTTCGCCGGGCCCTTCCCGGGAATGGGAAACACGGTGATCATAAGTCACGGCGACCGCTTTCACACAGTTTACGCCCGCCTGGCGGCCCTCGACCAGGAGGTGGGCGACGTCGTCCGCGCCGGCCAGCAGGTGGGCAGCGTTTCTGCGCTCACGCGCACCCTGCACTTCGAGATCAGGCGCGAGGGCCAGACCACCGACCCGCTCAAGTGGTTTGCCCGCGGCCGCGGCGCCTTCACTCCCTGAAAAGGGGAGCCCCCCCCTCTTTGGAAGCCTCGAAGCCCTTGGTATATACTCGATTGGTATGGCTTCACACGGACAGCTCGCGACTATAAAAACCCGTTTTTCACGGGCCCTGGCCGGTAAAAAACTGGCATTTCTCGCTGTCGCGGTGGTGGCTTGCACGGTGGTTGCCCTGCATCCCGCTACAGGCCGCGTGGCCAACGCCGCCCGCAAGGGTTACGAGCAGCTCGAGTCCTTTGCCCGCATAATCTCGATCGTGCAGAAGAACTACGTCGACGACGTAGAGACCGAGGCCCTGATCGAGGGTGCGATCAACGGAGTAATGTCGGCCCTCGACCCGCACTCTGCCTACCTCACCCCCGACCTCTACAGCGAGCTACGTATAGACACGCGCGGCAGGTTCGGTGGCCTGGGCATCGAGATCACCATGCGCGATGACGTGCTCACCATCATCACCCCGCTCGAGGACACGCCCGCGTTCCATGCCGGCGCCAAGCCCGGCGATAGCATAATAGCCATCGACGGCCAGTTGACCAAGGGCATGTCGTTGATGAAGGCAGTCTCGCTCATGCGCGGCCCCAAGGGTACCGACGTCACGCTGACCGTGGCCAGGGAGTCCGAGGTCGAGCTGGTGAGCATAACCATCACCCGCGCGGTGATCAAGGTGGCCAGCGTCAAGGATATCGACCTGCGCGAAGGTGATTACGGCTACATAAAGCTCGCCCAGTTCCAGGAGGGTACCGGCCGCGAGTTGCGCAAGGCCCTCGATGAGTTACGCGAGCAGGCCGGCGACGGCGTGCTCGACGGGCTCGTACTCGACCTGCGCAACAACCCCGGTGGCTTGCTTGACCAGGCGGTAACGGTTTCGGATGCCTTTCTCGACGCCGGGCTCATCGTTTATACGGACGGGCGCGTGCAGACCCAGAACCAGCGCTTTTACGCGTCGGCCGAGTCCACCGAGCCGGCCTACCCCATGGTGGTGTTGGTCAACCGGGGCTCGGCGTCGGCCAGCGAGATCGTGGCCGGGGCGCTACAGGATCACGACCGGGCCGTGGTGGTGGGAACCTCTACCTTCGGCAAGGGCTCGGTGCAGACCATACTGCCGCTGGGAGACGACGCGGCCCTGCGGCTCACCACGGCTCGTTACTTCACTCCTTCAGGTCGATCGATTCACGGCACGGGCATTACGCCCGATGTTGAAGAAGAGGCGCTTGACCAGGGAGCCCACGAAGGCGTGGAGGACGACCCAGGTTCCTCGGATGGCGATTCTTCCGGAGAAGAATCGCCCGGCGTGGATTCAACCGACGCGGTCTCGTCGGCCGACTTTTCCGGTGATGGCGAAGCGACCGACCGACAACTGCAGCGGGCCTTCGACCTGCTGCGCACCTGGAAGGTGTTTTCCAAGGTCGCCAGTTTCAGCGACGGGCCGGCAGCGCCGGCGGTTCCCTGATCGCTGACTCGTGGCGCAACAGGGCACATTCGATAACAGTGTAACGGTGAGCGAACTGCTCGCCGAGCTGGGGCAGACCCTCGAGGCCGGGTTTTCAAGCGTGGTACTCAGCGGCGAGCTGTTGTCCTTCAAGCAGCCGGCGAGCGGTCACAACTACTTCACCATGGGCGATGGGAAGGCCGCGATCGATTGCGTCATGTGGCGCAGCGCGGCCCAGAAGCTGAGCTTTGAACCCGAGGTCGGCGACGAAGTGGTCTGTCGCGGCAGCGTATCAGTTTACCCCAAGCAGGGTCGCATGCAGTTCTACGCTCGCTCCCTGCAGCAGGCAGGCGAGGGCGCGGCGCGACGGGCGCTGGAAAAACTCCGTCACAAACTGCAGGAAGAAGGCCTGTTCGACGACGATCGCAAGCGCGAGCTGCCCTTCCTGCCGCGCACGATTGGCGTAGTTACCTCGCGATCGGGCGCCGCGCTGCACGACATATTGGTGACCCTGCGCAGGCGTTATGCTGGCGTGCGCGTGGTCATACGCGCGGCCACCGTGCAGGGGCCGGGTGCACCGGCCGATCTCTGCCTCGCCATGTCCGAGCTCGCCGAGTTCGGCGCTTGCGACGTGGTCATACTGGGGCGCGGTGGCGGGGCGAGCGAAGATCTTGCCGCGTTCAACGATGAGAAACTCGTGCGCGCAGTCGCGGCTTTTCCGACGCCGGTGGTTTCGGCCGTGGGCCACGAGACCGATTTCAGCCTTTGCGACTTCGCGGCCGACCGGCGCGCGGCGACGCCCACCGCGGCTGCCGAATTGGTGGTGCCCGTGTACAGCGATCTTCTGGCTGATCTCGACCAGCGCAGTATACGCCTGAGGTCGGCGATGCAACGCAGGGCCGAATCGGAGGGCTATCGCTTGCGCGCGGCCCGGGCGGGGCTCAAGGATCCAGCCCTGCGAGTGGCCGAGGGTCGCCAACGAAGCGACGAACTGGGAGTAGCGTTGGAAAGGGCACTCACTGGTCGGGTATCGCAGGGCCGCGAGCAATTAACTGCCCTGGCCTCCAGCCTGGCTCTGGTCGGTCCGGGGCAGCGTATGCTGCCGCGCTGCCGGAGCGCTACCGAGAGCGTGGCGGTGGCCTTGCGCGGCGCGCTGACGCGGCGATACCAGTTGGCCGGCAACGCGTTGGCCACTGCCGAGTCGAGGCTGGCGGCGCTCAGCCCGCTGGCGGTACTCGAACGAGGTTACTGTGTTGCAACCGATTCATCGGGAGCCGCACTTACGGTGGCGTCGCAAGCGGCGCCCGGAGACAACCTGGACCTGCGCCTGCACCGCGGTGCGCTCAGAGCGCAGGTGCTGCTGACAACGGAGGATGAATGAAAGTTTCTCTCAATCGTAATCGTTTCGCCGGGCTTTATATGGCCGAACTCGCGCCACTCGTGGCAACCGTGGCCTTGCTGGCAGCGGCGTTTCTGTTTTTGCCGTCGCGCGCGCCCGCCATGTCTGTTGGCGAGCTGGTCTTCGACCCGGCCGAACCGCGCCCGGGCGACATAGTGCGCGTGGTCACGAGGCTGCCCATGAAGGTGCACGCCGGCACGATTACCGTGGAGGGTCGCACCTTCAAGGGATTTGAGACCGGCGGCTTGCTGACCACTTACATCGGAATAGACCTGGGCGCGAGTCCGGGCCCCAAAGACGTGCGCTGGCGCATGGGTGCCGAGACAGGCGCTTACGGTGTCACGGTGGTCGACAGGGAGTTCGGCAAGGAGTCGCTCAAGGTGGCGTCGAGCTACACCGACCTCGACTCCAAGACCATAAAGCGGGTCACCGCCGAAAAGATCCGGCTCGATAAGATCTGGAAGCAATCCACGGAGGAGAAGTACTGGTCAAAATCTTTCGTGCGGCCCGCGGTCGGCCCGGGCGGTTCGCCTTTTGGCCTGCGCAGGTTTTTTAACGGCCAGGCCCGCAGCCCCCATTCCGGCATAGACATCAAGGCCAACCGTGGCTCGGAGGTGTATGCTTCGAACACGGGCAAGGTCGTAGTGGCCGGCGATCTTTTCTTTACCGGCAACACCGTGGTCATCGATCACGGCCTGGGCCTTTACACGATCTATGCCCACCTCTCGAAGATCGAGGTCGAAGAGGGGGTGATGGTGGAGCGTTCGCAGTTGCTCGGGCTGGTGGGTGCCACCGGGCGGGTGACCGGGTCGCACTTGCACTGGGCTGCGAAGCTGGGTGGCGCACGGGTGGACCCGCTGGGCCTGCCCGGCCTGGTATTTTGAGCCGGCGGGAAGTTCTGACGTGGCCCTGCCGGGCGCGACGATGAGATATCCGCTGCTTGCCTTCGAGAAGTCTGACGACCCCGAGGGGGAGTGGATGAGTATGGGCCTGCGCATGAAGCTTGATCTCGCGGGCTTGCGCATCTCGTTGGCCGACTGGCAGGCGCTGGAGCCCGACGACAGGACGGCGCTCAACGATGCGCCCGCCGAAGCCCAGGCCGAGGTCGAGTCTTTTGCTGCACTGCTCAAGCGGGCCATGCAGAGCGCGAGCAGGACTTGCGAAACCATGACAGCCGATCGCTTGGGTGCCGCCGTGAACTGGAAAGACAGCTGTGAAGAGCCCGTCGAGGTGACGAGCATGAAGGCCGACACGCAGTCGGCGCCGCCCTGGCAGGGTCTCGACCGTTTCGGGCGCTACGTTCTTTATTCGCTCGCGTCCCGTGGGCGCAGGGAGAAATTCGACTGGGCTGCGCGAGAGTTGGCTGCGCGGGAGCGAGACGGCCGGTGAAGGGCGTAGACGGATTGTTGCTTGCCGGCGGCCGGTCGCGCAGGTTCGGTCGCGACAAGAGGGTGGCCCGGTTGAACGGAGAGCCGCTGTGGGCCATCACGCTGGCCAAGTTACGACGGGTGGCAGGTGGTCGCGTGATGATAGCGGGCGGTGGAGGCCCGGCCCTGTACAGGCACGGCTCGCGGGTTGAGAAAGTACCCGACGCCGTGATCGGTGGCGGCCCGCTGGCGGCGTTGGCTGCCGGGCTTCAGCGCAGCAGCAGCAGCGGCCTGGTCGTGCTGGCCTGCGACATGCCCTGGATCAGCGGCTCGGTGCTGGAGGGAGTGGCGCGTACGGGGCTGGCCTGCGGGCTTCCGGTGGCCCCGCGCGGGCCGCGGGGCTGGGAGCCGCTGGCGGCCTGGTACCCGGTTTCGGTCCTGCCCCTGGCGCTGGCGCTGCTGGGCGGTGGCTGCGCCTCGCCGCAGCGCCTGTTGGACAAGGCCGGAACGCTGGCACTTGACTGGCCGGCGCTCCGGCAGTTTCGTAACGTGAACAGGCCGGGTGACCTTCCCGCCGCATAGTAATAAAGGAGAGCCGCGTAACAATGCCGACCGAGATTGCACCCATTGGGACTGATGCCAGCTAAGAAAAAAGAAACAACGAACAGGCAGGGGCAGAGCTTCGAAGAGGCCATGGCCGAGCTCGAAGAAACCGTGCGCAAACTCGACGAGGGAGACGTGCCCCTGGAGGAGTCGCTGGCGGCTTTCGAAAAAGGCGTGGCGCTGGTGCGGTTGCTGCACGGTCGCCTGGATGCAGTGCAGGAAAAGATCGACGAACTCACCCGCGGCGCCGACGGAAGCCTGTCAACGAAGAGCTTCGAGGGTGAAGACGACGGCTGAGTCGGCCAACCCGGCCAGCGCTGTCGAGGCCCAGGTGGAGGAGTTGTCCTCTCGCCTCGAATCAAGTCTCGCGGCGGTGCTTCCCGGGCTGAGCGGTGCCGGTGCCGCGGATGCGGCTACGCCCAGTCGCGAGTTTGGAGTCGACCGCCTCGTTGAGTCCATGCGTTACAGCCTGCAGACACCGGGCAAGCGAGTGCGCCCGCTGTTGTTGCTCGCCGCTGCCCGCGGATTGGGAGCATCCTTGGAGAGCTCGCTTCCTTTCGCCACCGCGCTCGAGATGATCCACGCCTACTCGCTGATCCACGACGACCTGCCAGCCATGGACGACGACGAGTTGAGGCGCGGTCAACCTACCAACCACGTGTTGTTCGGCGACGGCATGGCCACGCTGGCCGGCGACGGCTTGTTGACCGAGGCTTTCTGTTTGCTCATGGCTTGCGGCGCCGACCCCGCGCTCACCCTGCTGATTGCGGGTGAGTTTGCGCGGGCGGCGGGCGTGCAGGGCATGGTCGGGGGGCAGGCTGCCGACCTCTTGGCCGAGGGCATGCAAAGTGGCGGCAAACACGGCGACAGGGCTGAATTGCTGCGCGCGATACACCGCCGCAAAACCGGCGAGCTTCTCCAGGTCTCGGCGGTCGCCGGGGCCCTGCTGGCCGGGGCCGATTCGACACAGCTTGCTGCTGCCGATGACTTTGGCCTCCACTTTGGCCTCGCCTTTCAGATCGCCGACGACGTAAAGGACGAACTGCTTGACACCGCGGCCACCGGCAAGCGGGCCGGGGGCGACCGCGCGCGTGGTAAGCTCACCTACCCGGCCGTGCACGGCGTGGCTCGTTCGCTTGAGCTCGGTCGCGCCGAACTGGCCGCGGCCCTGGCCGCGCTCGCGCCACTCGGCTCGGCCAGCGAGCTTTTGCAGCATATTGCCCGCAGCAGTGTCGTACCCGTTTTTGAGCAGGCGGCAGGCTGACGTGGCGGCTGCTGGTCCTGCTGGCGGTCGACTGCGCGCCGACCTCCTGCTGGTGGATCAGGGTCTGGCTGTTGACAGCGACGAGGCCGCGCGTTTGATCATGGCCGGCCAGGCCTGGGCGGGCACCGAGCGGCTGGACAAGCCTGGCCAACTGCTGGCCGCCGACCTGGCGCTCAGGGTGGAACGGGGCAGCGACTGGGCCTCGCGCGGCGCCCTCAAGCTTTCCCACGCACTGGAAGTTTTTGACTTCGAGGTCACTGATCGCGTGTGTCTTGACGCGGGTGCCTCCTCGGGTGGCTTTACTGACTGCCTGCTGCGCGCCGGTGCCAGCCGGGTGTACGCCGTCGACGTGGGTTATGGGCAACTCGACTGGCGCTTGCGCGGCGACCCGCGAGTGGTGGTCATGGAACGCTGCAACGTGCGTTCTGTCGATCGAGAGCAGCTCAGTCCACCGCCGACGCTGGTGGTTGCCGACCTGTCATTCGTGTCGCTTACCACCTTGCTCGAAAACTCTCTGCCCTGGCTGGGCCCGCCGGGGAACTGTTGCTGCTGGTGAAGCCGCAGTTCGAGACCACGCGCGACAAACTCGAAGGCGGCATCCTGCGCGATGACGCCGAGCGTGGGCTGGCGGTCCAGAGGGTAGTGTCCCGCGCGCGCGAGCTGGGGCTGACCGAGAGGGGGCAGACCGAAAGCCCGGTCACCGGCGCGCGTGGCAACCGCGAGTTGCTGTTGCATTTTACCGTTGGGGCCGTCGCTTTCGCGTGAACCCGGCCGGTGCCGCCAGCGGAAACGCGCCCAGTACCAGTCGATTTCGCCGCCGACGGCCTTGTTTATTGACTTCCGCCCAGCCCGGGCCTAGGCTGCCGGACTGGAAGGATAATCGATGGCACGAATAACTGTAGAAGACTGTCTCAAGAAGGTTCCCAACCGCTTTGAACTGGCCGCCCTGGCTGTCAAGCGCGCCAAGATGCTGCTGCGTGGGTCGCGGCCCTTGATAGACACGGACAACAAGGAAGTTGTTACCTCCCTGCGAGAAATTGCGGCGGGTGAAGTCCTCCTGACGCGCAAGGACGATACCCTTGCCATCGGAGATGATGCTGCTTGAAGGCGGCTGCTTGAAGACGGCTGCTTGAAGACGGCTGCCTGAAGAGAGTTGTCTCAGGAGCGTTCGTTTGAGAGCGCCGGTTGGATGAAAGACTCCGGCAAAACAGGCCGTAGAGGCCGCGGCAGCAAGACCGGCAGACCTGGCAGCGGCGCTGCTGACATTCCCGGCTCCAGGCACAGCGCTGCAGAAGACGCCGATGCGGAAACGACCGACGCGGAAGATATCGACTCTCTTGAGCTCGATCCGCTGGAGCTCGAGGCCGTCGTTCTTGATCCGCCCCACGCCCACCGATCTGCCGGCGACATGGCCGAAGTAGACGCGGCTGAAGTCGAAGTCATAGACGAGCTGACTACTTCAGAGGAGGCTCCCGCGCCGGCCCCCGCCCCGGCCCCCGCCCCCGAGGTAATAGAGCTGGTAGACAGCGGCGCGCTTACCCAGCGCGATTCATTGCAGGCCTACATGGCCGAGATGCGTCGTTACCCGGTGCTTTCGTCCGAGGAGGCGCACGAGCTGGCGGTGCGCTTTCACGAAACCGGCGACGAGGAGGCCGCCTACCGCCTTGTTACGTCCAACCTGAGGTTCGTGGTCAAGGTAGCCCGCGAGTACCAACGCGCCGTGCACAACCTTCTCGACCTCATACAGGAGGGCAACGTCGGTCTGCTCGAGGCCGTGCGCAGGTTTGATCCTCACCGCGGTGTTCGCCTGCCGAGCTACGCTGTGTGGTGGATACGCGCTTACGTGATCCGCTACGTCATGAACAATTTTCGCATGGTCAAGGTGGGCACCACCCAGGCCCAGCGCCGCTTGTTCTTCAACCTGCAGAAGGAAAAAGCCCGGCTCGAAGCGAGTGGGTTTACGCCCACCACGGTGCAGTTGGCCGAGAACCTCGGCGTGCGCGAACGTGACGTCGAGGAAATGCAGCTGCGCATGGCGATGTCGGCCGAGGTTTCAGCCGACGCCCCGGTGGGCATAGACACCGAGACACGGGTGCTCGACCTCATTCCCAGCGAAGCCAACGTTGAAGAAGACGTCGCTGACTCAGAGTTTTTTTCTCTGATGAAGCGGCAGCTCGATATTTTCAGTGAAACCCTGTCGGGGCGGGACGAGCAGATCTGGCGCGAGCGCCTGGTGTCCGATGACCCGATAACTCTTGCCGAACTGGGCGAACGCTGGGGCGTGAGCCGCGAGAGGGTGAGGCAGGTGGAGGCCGCACTGAAGAAAAAACTGCGCGAGTTTCTCGTCGAGGCGTTGGGTGAGCAACCGCCGCTGCTCGAAGATAGCCGCGGTTAACCCGGCGTGTTAAGGTTCCAGGCACGGTGACGGCAAACCGGTGACAGCAGTACGTAATCCAGGCACCGCCGCGATGGTGGTCATCGGCAACGAGATCCTTTCGGGCAAGGTCGTAGACGGCAACTCCGGCTTGCTCGCGCGCGAACTGCGCGAGCTCGGCGTGTCGCTTGACCGCGTGGTCGTCATTCCCGACGACACCGAGACCATCGCCGATACCGTCGCGCGTTACTCGGCCGAGTTCGATGTCGTGTTTACCTCGGGCGGGGTGGGCCCGACCCACGACGACATTACCATCGGCGCGGTGGCCAGCGCTTTCGATCGCGAGGTAGTCATACACCCCGAGCTGAGGCAGCTCATCGACGGCTGGATAGATGGCGAGCTCACGCCCGCTCACCTGAAGATGGCCGAGGTGCCCGCGGGCGCCGAACTCGTGGCGGACGAACACTTCAGGTTTCCGACCGTGATGATCGAGAACGTGTACGTGCTGCCGGGTATACCCGAGATTTTCAAGGCCAAGGTCGCCGGCCTGCGCGATCGCCTGCGCGGACAGCCCTGGCACCTGAGGCAGGTTTACGTGAGCAGTGACGAGGCGGCCATCGCGCCTTCGCTCGACGCCACGCTGGAAGCTTTTTCCGAGCTCCTGCTGGGCAGCTATCCGCGCCTGGATCGCAGTGAGTACTCGGTCAAGCTCACACTCGAATCCCGCGACGAACAGTACGTGGACGCGGCCCTCGACGACCTCGTGGGGCGCCTGCCCGCGGGCTCGGTCCTGCGCGTGGAGCGCTGACTCCCTCCTCTTGTCAACCGAGTGGGCCTGCTATAGGTTTTCGGCTGTCATTATCGACCTGGGCGGCTGTGATTAGCCGCCCGCCGGCTAAGAGAACATTACAGGGGTTATATAAAGATGCGGTATTTCAGGACGAATAACTTAAGGGCTGCTATGGTCGCTGTCTGCGTGACAGCGTTTCTCGGTCTTTCGGGTTGCGACGCCATCATGGGCCTTCTCAACACGGGCAAGGCAGCCAGGCAGTGGGAAGGCGACATAAAAGAGATCGCGTTTTCCGAGCTTAGCAAGGAAGGCAAGGTCTTCACCGTGGAGCTGCACTCGCGCATCGACGCACCGGCCGACAAGATCTGGGAGTCGATGAAGAACCCCGGGCGTCTCGCCGAGACCAGCGAGCAGTACAAGAAGAGCGAAGTGCTGGTCGACGAGGGCAACCGCAAGGAAGTCGAGGTGCACATGCTGGCCCTGGGCAATCTGCAGATGCTCAAGCTGGAGATGACCTATGACGACGCCAACAAGGTCATGCACCTGAAGACCCTGGAGTCGGCCATGGTCGACATCTCCGCCACTTACTCGCTCGAGCCTTCACCCGACGGCAGCAAGACCATGTACGTGTACAAGGCCCAACAGACCGACAAGATCCAGCTGCCCATCGGCACCGGTGTACAGGAAAGCGCCATCAAGGAGAGCTTTGTGAACCAGGTGCGCGCCATCAAGTCGCAACTGGGCGCGGGCTGAAAGCGTAAGCGCCGCCTGTTGCCGCGTTGGCGGCACCTGGCCGCGGTGAGTTGAAATCGTGGCCAGGGTTCGAAGCGTGGAGTTCGCGGCCGAGGCCAATTCGGCAGCCGCGCTGCCGCGGGCGGTTGGCCCCGAGGTGGCCGTCGCCGGTCGATCCAACGTCGGCAAGTCCTCGCTCATCAACAGCTTGCTGGGACGCCGGCGGCTTGCCCGCACCAGTCGCACCCCGGGCTGCACCCGCGGCCTGATCTTCTACGCCATCAACGAACGCTTGCGCTTGGTCGACTTGCCCGGTTTTGGTTACGCCAAGCGGTCACGTAGTGAGCGCGCGGAGTGGAAAAAACTCGTTGAGGGCTACCTGTCCGACCGTGAAGAGCTCGTGGCAGTGCTCATACTCATCGACGTCAGGCGCGGCCCCCAGGCCGAGGAAGTAGAGCTGGGCGCGTTTCTCGACGAGGCCGGCGTACCGTGGCTGTGGGTTCTGACCAAGTGCGACAAGCTGTCGCGGGCCAAAACGCAGACTGCCATTCGCGAGATTTCCGGGCAGACCGGCGACGTGCCGGTGTATGCTACCTCGTCGAACACGGGTGCGGGCGTAAAAGAACTCTGGGCCTGCATAGACGAAGCCTGGCAGACGGCCCTGGGCAGCGAGGACCAGCCGCGGTGAAAGACCTGCTGGCGCTGGCCAGGCCCGCGCAGTGGACAAAGAACGCCTTCGTGTACGCGCCCCTGTTGTTTTCGGGTAGGCTCTTCGAGCTCGAGGGTTTCAGCAACGCGGGCGTCGCGCTGCTGTGTTTCTGCGCGGCGTCGAGCGCAGCCTACGTCTTTAACGACCTTGTCGACCGCGAACGCGATCGACTGCACCCGCTCAAGTGTGATCGTCCGCTGGCAGCCGGGCGCGTGGGGACACCCGCGGCTTGCGCGTTAACGGCCGTGTTGGCGCTGCTGGCCGCGGGGGGTGGCTTGCTGCTCGGTGCTCGTTTTACCCTGGTGGTCGCCGTGTTTCTCGGCCTGCAGTTGCTATACAGCTCGTGGCTAAAGCACGTTCCGGTGGTCGACGTGGTGGCCATTGCCACCGGCTTTTGCTTGCGCGCGGCGGCGGGCGTGGTGGCCGTCAACGCGCGCATGTCGGCGTGGCTGTTCGTCTGCACTTTTTTTCTCGCGCTCTTTCTCGCTTTCGCCAAGCGCAGGCACGAGGCCACGCTGCTGGCCAACAGGGCCACCGGTCACCGCGAGGTGCTGGGGCGTTATGACCCCGAGCTGCTCGACCAGCTGGTCACCATCTCGGGCGTGTTGACCATGTTTGTCTACACCCTGTACACGCTGAGCCCTGCGGTGGCTGCCAACCTGGGTACGGAGCGCATGTACCTCACCATTCCCTTTGTGGTCTTCGGGGTTTTCCGATACCTGTTCCTGGTTTACGGCAGGCAACAGGGCGGCTCGCCCACCGACGTACTGCTGGGCGATCTCCCGCTGCAGGCGGGTATAGCACTGTGGGCGGCAACTGTAGTGCTGCTGCTGTATAGTCAGCTGGCGGGCGGGGCCGGAGGATAGCCGGGCGGCCGGGTCTGAGAAATATGAGCACAAGTGTAGTCGGCATAGTAAGAACCAGCCCCGCGACGGTGCTGGACGACTACCGCCGCGTGATGGAGGCGGCCGACTATCGTGCGGAGCTTTCCGAGCAGGTGGATACCTTGCTCAAGCTCAACCTGTCGTGGACCCGGTATTTTCCGGCCTGTTCGAGCCAACCCTGGCAGCTCGAGGGGGTCCTGCGCACCATGCTTGGCGATGGTTTTGCTCCCGAGAGGCTGCTTCCGGTCGAAAATCGCACCGTTGTCACCGATCCCCTGAAGGGGTGTCGCAACAACCTGTGGCAGGGGGTGCTCGATCATTACGATATGCCCTTCCTCCCGCTCACCGACGTGGAGTGGAAGGCCCACCGTTTTGAGCGCCCGCTGTTGAAGCTCAACGATATATTTCCCGACGGCATCGAGATACCGGCCATGTACGAGGGCCGACAGGTACTGCACCTGCCCACCGTCAAGACACACGGGCACTCCACGACCACCGGGGCCATAAAGAATTCGTTCGGTGGCCTGCTCAAGGAGGTGCGCCACTACGCCCACAAGCACATCCACGAGGTGCTGGTCGATCTGGTTATAATGCAGAAGGAGCTGCACCCGGGTATTTTTGCCGTGATGGACGGCACGGTCTGTGGCGATGGAGCCGGACCGCGTACAATGGTGCCCAGGATTGGCAACGTTCTCATAGCCGGCGCAGACAGCGTGGCCGTGGACGCGGTCGCGGCAAGATTGATGGGTTTTGATCCTATGGGTATTCCTTACCTGGCCATGTGCCACGAGCGTGAACTGGGTTGCGCCGATGTTTCCAGGATTGATATCGTCGGCGACGAGCTGCGGGAGTTTAACCCTGGCTTCAGCACGCGGCGGAGCCTGGTGATCTGGGGTGACCAGATGCTCAGGCGCGGACCGCTGCGTTTTCTTGAAAAGGCCGCGCTGCATTCGCCGTTGATGGCCTGGGCGCCGTTCGCGTCCAACGTCTACCACGACTTCATGTGGTACCCCACGATAGGGCGTCGCCGCATACGCGAATTTGAGCAGACGCCTTGGGGCCAGATGTTTGACCGCTACCGGCGGCCGGTCACGGTGCCGGCCGCGCAAGACGGGGAGACTGGCGATGCTGGCTGATTCGCTACGCAAGGTTTTCGGCACGGCCAGCGACAAGTATGTCAAAAGCATGCGGCCCTTCGTTGCCCGGGTCAACGAGCTTGAGCCGGACATGCAGGCGCTCGACGAACAGGCTCTTGCTGCGATCTCAACCGACTGGCGTCAACGGCTCGATCGTGGCGAAGAGCTTGACGACCTGCTACCCGAGATTTTTGCGGGCGTGCGCGAGGTGGCGACGCGGGTGCTGGAAATGCGTCACTACGACGTGCAGCTAATCGGTGGGCACATCCTGCACGACGGGATGATAGCCGAGATGAAGACCGGCGAAGGCAAGACGCTGGTGGCCACGCTGGCCCTGGTGGCCAACGCGCTCGACGGAAAGGGGGCGCACCTGGTCACGGTCAACGACTACCTCGCCCGTCGTGACGCTGACTGGATGGGGCGCGTGTATAAGTTCCTCGGCTTGTCGGTGGGCATTGTATACCCCGACATGGACGAGGGGGAGCGACGCGAGGCTTACCGCGCCGACATTACTTACGGGCAGAACAACGAGTTTGGTTTCGACTACTTGCGCGACAACATGAAGTTTGACGCCGAGGAGTTCGCCCAGCGCAAGCTCAACTTCGGCATAGTTGACGAGGTGGATTCCATCCTGGTCGACGAGGCCCGGACGCCGCTCATCATCTCGGGGCCGGCCGAGCAGTCGACCGAAAAATACGGCCAGGTGAACCGCCTGATTCCCCGCCTGGTCAAGGAAGAAGACTACAAGCTCGACGAGAAGACCCGCAGCGCGACCCTCACCGAGGAGGGCGTGGCCAAGATGGAAGGCCTGCTGGGCGTGGGCAACCTATACGACCCCGACGAGATCGAGACACTGCACCACGTGAACCAGGCGCTCAAGGCCCACACGCTGTTCAAGCTGGACGTGGACTACATGCTGCAGGACGGCGAGGTCGTCATAGTGGACGAGTTTACCGGTCGGCTGATGCCTGGCCGGCGCTGGTCGGACGGCTTGCACCAGGCTGTCGAGGCCAAGGAAGGCGTGAAGATCGAGCGCGAGAACCAGACGCTGGCCACGATTACTTTCCAGAACTACTTTCGCATGTACCAGAAGCTCTCGGGCATGACCGGCACTGCCGAGACCGAGGCCGAGGAATTTGGCAAGATCTACGGCCTCCAGGTCATGGTGGTTCCCACGCACCAGCCCATGGTGCGTGACGATCGGCCCGACGTGGTCTACAAGACCGAGCGCGAGAAGTTCAATGCGGTTATCGAGGAGATCCGCGAGTGTACTGTCGACCAGCAGCCGGTGCTGGTTGGTACGATCTCTATCGAGAACTCCGAAAAGCTCAGCGCGGCGCTCAAGAAGGTGGGGATGAAACACCACGTTCTCAACGCCAAGCACCACGCGAGCGAGGCAGAGATCGTGGCCCAGGCGGGGCGCAAGGGCGCGGTCACCATATCGACCAACATGGCCGGCCGCGGCACCGACATCGTGCTCGGTGGTAATCCCGAGTTCCTGGCCCGCAAGGATCTCGCCGACGGCGAGGAGAATCCCAAGTGGGAGGCCACGCTGGCCGGATACACCGAGCAGTGCGCGGCCGAGCACGAAGAGGTGCTGGCAGCCGGTGGCCTTCACATCGTGGGCACCGAGCGCCACGAGTCGCGCCGGATCGACAACCAGTTGCGTGGTCGCTCGGGTCGGCAGGGCGATCCCGGCTCGTCGAGGTTTTTCATGTCGCTCGAGGACGATCTTCTGCGCGTGTTCGGCGCCGAGCGCATACAGGGCCTGATGGAGCGCATGGGCATGGAAGACGGTGTGCCCATCGAGGCCAAGATGGTGTCGCGCGCCATCGAGAACGCTCAGAAGCGCGTTGAGGGTCAGAACTTCGATACCCGCAAGCACCTCATCGAGTACGACGACGTAATGAACAAGCAGCGCGAGGTGGTGTACCATCGGCGTCGCGAGTGCCTGGCCGAGGGCGAGCTCAGGGGCGAGGTGCTGGGCATGGCAGCCGCTGCGGCGACAGATCTCGTGGCCTTGTACGCCAACGAGGAAATCGAAACGGCCGAGTGGGACCTGCCGGCGCTCGACGACGCCTTGTTCTCCCAGTTTCTTGTGCGCGCTGACCTGGCCGGCCTGCCGCGAGATGGTTTGACGGTGGAAGCGCTTGAAACCTCCATACAGCAGCGGGTGCTGGCAGCCTACGAGAAGCGTGAAGAAGAGATGGGCCCCGAGGTTGTGCGTCACCTCGAGCACGTGCTCACGCTGCAGTGCCTGGATAATCACTGGAAGGACCACCTCCTGGCAATGGATCACCTCAAGGAGGGCATTGGCCTGCGTGGCTACGCGCAGAAGAACCCCCTGCAGGAGTACCAGAAGGAGGGCTTCGACATGTTCGAGAACATGATGCTCTCCTACGAGAACGACGTCGTCGAAAAAATGTTTTCGGTGCGCATTGCCGACGAGCAGGAAGTCGACCGCATGGAGGAACGCCGCCGCGATGAAAGCGCGGCGGCGATGATGGGCAGGGGAGGAGGCGAGGGCGGCGCTCCCGAGCCGAAGCAAGTGCGGCGCAAGGGAGACAAGGTGGGCCGTAACGACCCCTGTCCCTGCGGCAGCGGCAAGAAGTACAAGAAATGTCACGGCAAGTCTTGAGCGCCTCGCCGACGGCGGCCCAGTGGGCGACGGGGTGGCGGTGGCAGGGCCCGCGCACATGAAGATCGATCCCGGGCCGGCCCCGGGGCCAGTGGCGGGATTTCGTTTTGCCGGCGTTCACGGCGGCCTCAAGACCGGTGGCAGGCGCGACACGGCGCTGGTGGTGGCCGACTCGCCGGTACCGACCGCGGCCGTGTTTACCCGAAATACCGCTGCCGCCGCGCCCGTCGTGGTGGCGCGCGAGCACGTGGCCGACGGGCTGGCGCAGGCGGTGCTCATCAATTCGGGCAACGCCAACGCGGCCACGGGCAGCAGTGGGCTCAAGGTGGCCGAGTGGAGTTGCCGTGAACTGGCCACCCGGCTGGGCATAAAGCCTGGCCTTGTACTGCCATGCTCGACCGGGATCATAGGCGTGCAACTCGACCGGCGGCGCATGGCGCGGGCGATCTCGCTGGCCGTCGACGCGCTCGGTCCGCGCCGCACCAGCGCCTGCGGCCGCGCGATGATGACGTCCGACGCGTTTCCCAAGTGGGCTTCTCGCAGCGTGCAGCTGCCGGACGGGGAAACCGCCACGGTGGCCGGCCTGGCCAAGGGTGCAGGCATGATCCACCCGGGCATGGCTACCATGCTGTGTGTGCTGGTGACCGACGCTCCCTTGTCATCGGGAGCCGCGCGGGCGGTGTTGGCCGAGGCCGTTGCGAGCAGCTTTAACAGCATCACCGTTGACGGCGATACCAGCACCAACGACACCGTTGTGTTGATGGCATCGGGACTTGCCGGTGGCGAAGCCATACGTTCGAGGAAATCGGCGGGCTACGAGCTGTTGGCGACGGCCGTCGGCGAACTCACCGACGAGCTGTCGCGCATGATAGTGCGCGACGGGGAGGGCGCCACGCGGGTGGTGGAGGTGCTGGTGGAGGGTGCCCCGGGTGACGCTGACGCTGAGCGCGCGGCCCGCGCCGTTGCCACGTCCACGCTCGTGAAAGCCGCGTTCGCGGGCGGCGATCCCAACTGGGGACGGATAGTATGCGCGCTCGGCAATTCGGGCGTCGATGTCGACTTCAAGCGCGTGGCGATATCGGTGGACGACGTGGCGCTGGTCAAGGCCGGCGAGCTGTTGTCCGAAGAGGCTCGCCGCCGCGCTGCCCGCGTGATGAAAAACGATACCTTCACCCTCGCCATACGCCTGGGCCGCGGCCCCGGCCGCGCACGCATAGTCACGTCGGACCTCACCGAAGCCTACGTTCGCTTCAACTCTGCATACTCCTGAACGGGGACAGGCAGCTTTAAGGTAAAAGTGGCTGACCCCCTTTTGTTGGCTGGGGGGAGGGGGTAGATTCCGGCACTATGAAAGCTGCGATAATGCTGGCAAATAACGAGCCCATGGTGATCGAGGACGTAAACCTCGCCGATCCCGGGGATAACGAAGTACACGTCAAGTGGGGCGCCACCGGGGTCTGCCACTCAGATGTCTCGATCTGGCAGGGCAAACTGCCGCTGCCGCCCCCGGCCATCCTCGGCCACGAGGGCGCGGGAGTGGTCGTATCGGCCGGTAAGAACGACTACGGCCTGGAGACCGGCGACCACGTGATCGGCAGTTTTGTGCCTACCTGCGGCGAGTGTTTCTACTGCAAAAACGACCAGGCCTTCGTCTGCGAAAAAGCGCTGGAGATCGGAATGGGCCGTTTTCCCTTCAGTCGCCAGGATGGCAGCCCCTTGCTCTGTGGACCCGGCGGCCTGGCCACCTTTGCCGAGGAGACCGTCGTGCACGAGGCGGCGCTGGTAAAGATCCCCGCAGATTTTTCGCTCGAGCAGGCTGCCTTGGTTGGCTGCGGTGTCACCACGGGCGTTGGTGCCGCCTTGTTCGCCGCCGAGGTCAAGGCCGGCAGCACCTGCGTGGTGATCGGCTGCGGGGGCGTGGGGCAGGCCGTTATCCAGGGCTGTCGTGTTGCGGGCGCCGAGCAGATCATCGCCGTCGACTTGAACGAAGCCAAGCGTAGCGCTTCGACAGATTTCGGCGCGACCCACTCGGTGAACCCCAACGATGAGGACCTGGGCGAGTTCGTCAAGGGCCTGACCGACGGCCGCGGCGCCGACTACGCTTTCGAGGTCGTCGGTGTACCCGTGCTGCAGCGGCAGGCATACGACATCACCCGCCCGGGCGGTTCGGTCATCTGGGTGGGCATTCCCAGTTACCTCGACGAGTGCAGCGTGCCCTCGGCCCTGCTTCCACTTGAGAACAAGCGCATAGTGGGTACGATCTACGGCTCGGCCAACGTGCGCACCGACTTCGTCAAGTTCATCAACTTTGCCAAGGAAGGCAAGCTCGATCTCGAGGGCATGGTGTCGCAGCGGATCAAGCTCGAAGACCTCAACGAAGCTTTTACCGCCATGCTCGAGGGCGACGTCATCCGTTCGGTTATTACCTACGACTGAGCCGAACACAGTACTCACCCGCGTGCCGCTGTTGCACCGGGTTTACGGCGCGGTACCCCTGCCTCCCTTGCTCACGGCCAGCCTGCTGTGGGTGCTTCTGGTGGGAGCCTGGCTGCTTTACCAGAACGTGCTGGGGCCTTTCGACGGCATTTACCTCGACGGCCGCCTGTTTTTCCTGCAACCCGGCCGCTGGCCTGAGCTGTTGCTGCTGGCCCTGCTTACTTACTCCAGCGGCGCGTTGTTGATCGGCCAGCGCGGTTGCCGGCGCGACCTCGAGGCGCTGGCCCCCAGGCTCGAAGGCATAACCGTCGAGGAAGCGTGGCAGCAACTGGGAGTGGCCACCTACAACCGTCGCCATCGCTGGTTGCACATGGGAGGCGGCGGGCTGCTCGCGGCGCTGATGCTCGGCAATATCATAAGTGGTGATGCTGACGCCGGCTGCTACATGTTCGGCGAACCCGATCGCTGGTGGATAACGGCCAGGCAGGTGCTGTTGTTCGCCGTCCTGGGGCAGGTGGTCTTCGAGTCCGTCACGTCGGCCAGGTTCTTCTCACGCCTGGGCCGTGAGCACCTCGTGGTGGACGTAATGCACACCGACGGACTCTGTGCCGTTGCCCGCACCGGCCTGCGCAACGCGCTGTTGCTCGCCGTGGGGGCCTCGGCGGCCCTGCTGCTGGCCGCCGGCGGTCCCGATTTTGTAGTGGGGGCCCTGGCCACGGCAGGCGTCATCTACATGGCCGCCTTCGCGGCGCTGTTGCTTCCGCTCAGGGGCCTGCGCGATCGGATCCGGCAGGCCAAGAGTGAAGAAATCGCCCGCGTGAGTGGCGTGATAGCCGAGACCCGCGAAGCCCAGCTCGGTGGCCAGGGCAGGGCAGAAGCCGCAGGGCGCGACCTGCAGGGACTCTTAGCCTACCGCGAGTTCGTGGAGCGCGTGCGCGAGTGGCCGCTCAACAGCGCTACGGTCACCCGCTTTGCCGTCTACCTGGCCATACCGCTGTGGACCTGGGCCGGCTCGTCCATGGTCGACCGCGCGATACGGGCGCTGCTCGACTGATATCTCCGCCCCTCAGCCGGCCAGCCGCTCGCGCAGCAGGCGGTTGACCTCACCGGGATTGGCCTGCCCACGGCTCAGTTGCATGACTTGACCCACGAACCAGCCCAGCAGCTTGTCGCGGCCGCCGCGGTAGTCCTCGACCTTGTCGGGATTGCCGTCCACGACCTCGGCTATCCAGGCTTCGAGTTGGCCCGAGTCGCTGACCTGCGCCAGCCCTTCGCGCTCCACGATATCGGCGGGGTCGTCGCTGCCCGTGAGCATGCGCTCGAAAACGGTTTTCGCGATCTTGCCGCTTATGCTTCCGTCGTCTATCAGCGCCAGCAGCGCGCCCAGGCGTTCGGGGGCCAGTGGGATGCGCGAGTAATCAACCTCGCCTTCGCCCGCGGCCTCCCGGGTAGCGCGGAGCACGTCGCCCATCACCCAGTTGGCCACCAGCTTGGGGTTGTCGTGCGCGGCCACGGCTGCTTCGTAGTAGTCGGCCAGTTCGCGGCCGGCCGTCAACACCTCGGCGTCGTATGCCGAAAGGTCGTAGCTATCCACGAAGCGCGCGCGCCTGGCGTCGGGCAATTCCGGCAATGCGGCGCTAACTCTTCCGACGAGTTCGTCGGCAATGACCAGCGGCAGCAGGTCGGGGCAAGGAAAATATCGGTAGTCGTGGGCTTCTTCCTTGCTGCGCATGGAGCGGGTGACGCCGTGCTCGGCGTCCCAGAGGCGTGTTTCCTGGGTGATCTCTTCCCCGGCGTTCAAGAGCTCGGCCTGGCGTTCGATCTCGTAGTTGACCGCGCGCTCGACGGCGCGAAAGCTGTTCATGTTTTTTACCTCGGCGCGTGTGCCGAGTTCGCTCGTGCCGCGCTTGCGCAGTGACACGTTGGCGTCACAGCGCATGCTGCCCTCGTTCATGTTGCCGTCGCAGATGCCCAGCCAGCGCACAACCGTCCTCAGCTTGCGCATGTATGCTGCCGCCTCGGCCGCCGAGCGGATCTCGGGCTCACTGACGATCTCCATCAGTGGCACGCCGGCGCGGTTAAGGTCGACGTAAGAAAAATCCGAGTGCGCGTCGTGGATGTTCTTGCCGGCGTCTTCTTCCATGTGTATGCGCGTGAGCGTGATGTTGCGTTCTTCACCGTCGACCAGCAGCGTGACCTGCCCTCCCAGGCAGTAGGGCAGTTCGTACTGCGATACCTGGTAGGCCTTGGGGAGATCGGGGTAGAAGTAGTTCTTGCGCGCCCAGCGGCTGGTGGGTTGCACCTCGCCACCCAGTGCCAGCGCGGCCATCACCGCGTACTCAACCGCCTGTGCGTTTACCACCGGCAGCACGCCGGGCATGCCCTGGCACACCGGGCAGGTGTGCTCGTTGGGCTGGGCACCAAAGCTGGCCGAGCAGCCGCAGAACAGCTTGCTGCGGGTGAGCATCTGAACGTGCGTTTCTATGCCGATGACGGCTTCCCAGTCGCCCTGCTCGTAGTGGCTCATTTGCCGGCGCCCCCGGCCAGGTCTTGTTCGGGAGGTCGCTGGTCGAAACCGACGAGTTCTTCGCAGGCGCGTGCCGCCCGGAACAGCAGGGGCTCGGCCAGCGGTGGCGCCAGCAATTGCGCACCTATGGGCAGGCCCTTGGAGTCGAGCCCGCAGGGCAGCGACAGGCCGGGCAGTCCAGCGAGGTTGCAGGGAATGGTGAGCACGTCGCTCAAGTACATCTTCAGCGGGTCGTCGGTGCGCGAGCCGAGTTCAAACGCCGTGTCGGGCGAGGTCGGCGTGAGCAGGACGTCGCAGTTCTCAAAGGCCTGGTCGAAGTCGCGGCGAATGAGCGTGCGCACCTTCATGGCCTTGAGGTAGTAAGCATCGTAGTAGCCGGCCGACAGCGCATAGCTGCCCAGCACGATGCGGCGCTTTACCTCGGCACCGAAACCGGCGTCGCGACTGGCCCCGTACATGTTCGTTAATCCGCCGTCCTCGCCTTCTCGCAAGCCGTAGCGCACGCCGTCGTAGCGGCCCAGGTTCGAAGAAGCCTCGGCCGTGGCCACTATATAGTAGGTGGCCACCGCGTACTCGGTGTGTGGCAGCTCCACTTCGACCAGGCTCGCGCCCTCGCGTTCCAACGCGGCCAGCAGCGCGCGCAGAGATTTCTCGACCTCGGGGTCCAGGCCCTCGCCGAAGTACTCGCCCGGCACGCCCACCCGCAGTCCTTTTGCGCCGTCGTGCAGGGAGCCGCGGCAGTCGGGCGCCGGCTGCGGAATGGAGGTCGAGTCGCGCGGGTCGTGTCCGGCCACTGCCTCGAACAGGAGGGCGGTGTCTTCAACGCTGTTGGCCAGCGGGCCGACCTGGTCGAGAGACGAGGCGAAGGCTATTACCCCGTAGCGGCTCACGCGTCCGTAGGTGGGCTTCATGCCAACCACTCCGCAAAGCGCTGCCGGCTGCCTGATCGAGCCGCCGGTGTCGGTGCCGAAGCTGCCCGGTACCATGCGCGCGGCCACCGCCGCCGCCGAGCCACCCGACGAGCCGCCGGGCACGCAGGCATGGTTCCACGGGTTGCGGGTGGTGCCCAGCGCCGAGTTCTCGGTCGATGAGCCCATGGCGAACTCGTCCATGTTGAGCTTGCCGGTTATCACGGCCCCGGCCTCGCGCAGGCGCGCCACCACCGTGCCGTCAAACCTGGGTTTGAAGCCGGCGAGTATTCTGGACGCGCAGGTGGTGGCCATGTCGCGGGTGATGAAGATGTCTTTCAGGGCTATGGGCACGCCCGTGAGTGGAGCGGTCGGGTCTCCGTTGGCGAGCAGTGCGTCGGCCGCGCGGGCCTGGTCGAGCGCCGACTCGGCGCTGAGCTCCAGGTAGGCGCCGATCGCCTGGCTTGTGCCCTGGTCCAGCGCAAGCGTGCGCTCGAGGAAGGCGCGGGTGAGTTCCTCAGAACTTACATCGCGGGCTGCCAGCCTCTGCGATGCCTGGGTGACCCCGAGGTCGGTGAGTTCGTCGGTGAGTTCGGACACGGCGTGAGACCCTTTCTACTCGATTATGTTGGGCACGACGAAGAAGTTCTTGTCGCTGCGCGGAGCGTTGGCCACGGCGTCCTCGGGAGCCGGCTTGCTGGTGACCTCGTCGGTTCGCATGGGCGCGGCAAAGTCGACCACCTGGGCGGTGGGCTCTACCGTGCTGGTGTCGAGCTCGTCGAGCTTGGCCACGTAGTCGAGTATGCGGTTGAGGTCGCGTCCCACGCTTTCGAGCTCGTCGTCATCCAGTTCCACCCGGGCCAGCGTGGCCACGCGGCGAACCTCGGCCTGCGAAATCTTCATATTCTCGCTGTCTAACACGGCGCCTTGAAAATTACATCCCAGCCCTTGAGAGCGGGTTGCGGGGGAGGGTATGTTTGCCGCGATGGTATCGTGATGGCCGGGCAGGACAGAAGGCAGAAGGCCGAGAGCCTCGGCCAACGGCGCTTGCGCCTGGCCCGGGCCGGTGAGCAGGCAGCGGCTGAGTGTCTTGAGCGTGCCGGCATGCGCGTGCTCGACCGAAACGTCAGGCTCACTTCGGGCGAGATCGACCTCGTGGCCCTGGACGGCGAGGAGCTGGTGTTCGTGGAGGTAAAACTCAGGGCCGACCTCGACTCGGCTCTCGCGGCGGTAGACCAGCGAAAGCGTAAGCAGGTGTCGCGCGTTGCGGTCGAATGGCTGGCGAGGCACCATGGTCTGGATCGGGCCGCACGCTTTGACGTAGTGGCCGTTGAGAGCGGCAGCCTTGAGTGCGTGCACGTGGTTGACGCTTTCGACTGTGCTTCCGAAGACTGATCTGCCCGGGCCGGCAAGACTATGCTCGACATAAAGTTCATACGCGAAGACCCCGCGGCGGCAGCCGACCGCCTGGCCCTGGTGGGCTGCGATCGCGAGCAGCTGACGGCCGTGGTCGAACTCGACGCGCGCCGCCGTGAGCTGATTGCCGCGGTCGAACAGATGCGTGCGGACCGAAAGAGCCGCTCCAAGCAGATAGGTGCCATGTCGCCGGGCGACGAGCAGGAAGCGGCCAAGGCCTCGGTGCGAGAAATGGGACAGGAGATGGGCGCAGCCGAGAAGCAGCTGGACGAGGTCACGGAGCATTTCGAATCGGCCATGCTCGAGCTGCCCAACTTTCCCCACGAAGACGTCCCGGTGGGAGAGGGCGAAGAGCAGAACGTGGTGTTGCGCGAAGAAGGTGCGCGCCGCGAGTTCGACTTCACGCCCCTGCCGCACTGGGAGATCGGTGAGAAGCTGGACATCATCGACTTCGACCGGGGCGTTAAGATTTCGGGCACGCGCTTCTACGTTCTCAAGGGCGACGGTGCCCGCCTGCAGCGCGCCCTCATCAGCTGGATGCTCGACCTGCACAGCCGCGAGCACGGTTACAGCGAGGTTTATCCGCCTGCCATGGTGCGCGGTGAGTGCCTGCTGGGCACCGGCAACCTGCCCAAGTTCGGCGACAATCTCTACCGCGACATAGAGGAAGACTTCTGGTGGGTGCCTACCGCCGAGGTGCCCGTGACCAACATGTACCGCGACGAGGTGCTGGCGGCCGATTCGCTGCCGATAAAGCACGTGGCTTTCACGCCGTGTTTTCGTCGCGAAAAGATGTCGGCCGGCCGCGACGTGCGCGGCATCAAGCGCGGCCACCAGTTCGACAAGGTCGAGATGGTGCGCTTCGTGCATCCAGACAGCTCGGACGCCCAGTTGCTCGAACTGCTGGGTAACGCAGAGGAGGTATCACGCCGCCTGGGCATACCCTGGCGCGTAATACAGATGTGCACCGGTGACCTGAGTTTCGTGGCCGCCATGAAGTACGACGTCGAGATGTGGGCTCCCGGCTGCGAGGAATGGCTGGAGGTGAGTTCCTGTTCGAACTTCCGCGACTTCCAGGCCCGCCGCGCCAACATCCGCTTCAAGGCCGGCAAGGACAAGCCGGCGCTCGTGCACACGCTCAACGGTTCGGGCCTGGCCTTGCCGCGCGTGCTCATATCAGTGCTCGAGACCTACCAGCGCGCCGACGGCACGGTGGACGTCCCGGAGGTACTGCAGCCCTACATGGGAGGCCAGCAACTCATCTCCTGAAGAACGGGAAGACGTACCTTTTCGGGATTTGAGACGTGGTCTCAAACCCCGAAAAGGTAGCAGGTCTGCTTCGGCAAGCAGCGGGGTGAACATCGTGGGGTGTACATGGAGGGGTGGCCGAGTCTGGTTTAAGGCACCGGTCTTGAAAACCGGCGACCCGCAAGGGTCCGCGAGTTCGAATCTCGCCCCCTCCGCCACCCAGTCTTCTCTGTACGGAGATGTCTCGCAGGTGCGCGAAAGGTTCAAAGATAACGGGCAGTCCGGGGCCAAAGGCGTTTCTGTGAGCGGTCCGGAGAATCGTATATACGGCCTTCGAGGTCGTTTTTCTCTGCCAGGACTTTCGCCGGTCCCACTCGCGGGGGCCTGTAGGACCGCTTGGGGTGTTGCGCTACTGACTACACGGCAGGCAGGGGCGACGAGAGAGGGTCCGGTAAAAGCGTAGGACTGGAGAATAATGGGCCGGGAAAGCCTGGTAGGGGAGCCGGTACGAGGCCTAAGTATTGCCCGGCGCGTCTGACGCGGGTGGGAATCCGAGCCTTTGGCGCTGCTCGCTCCAGTCCAGAGAAAAGGTGCGGCGAAGTCGTTCCTGGGATAAGTCGACCGGCTGCCTGCCTGCAAGGATGGCCTCGATGATATCGGGAGCCAGGAAGGCAAGTTTAAGAATCCTCATCACATAGGCGTTGGTGCATGAATCGGAAGTGAGGCCGCGTTTTCCGCGCCTGGGCTCCTGGATCATGATCCGGGGATGACTAAACGG
>JACKQG010001814.1_pt1 | contig 28908 bp, 27 predicted proteins | sample 8237621 | NCBI WGS metagenome assembly JACKQG01 (sample SAMN15677084, study PRJNA649215) | marine metagenome | biome: marine; feature: Black Sea; material: saline water; isolation source: suspended particulate matter (SPM) from the Black Sea western gyre | collected 2013-06-09/2013-06-10 | depth... | reverse complement strand
CTCTATATTTAATTTATAATAAATTTTTTTAATAGCAAGCAAAAACTGTCGGCACATACTTTTTAAAGACCACTGCAACATGTTCGCAACAATTTTTTTTCATTTCTGCAATAATATGGCTATTTTAGCATGGGCTTTTAATTCGAACATTTTACTTTCGTGATCTCCGTCAAAATACCTGAATAAAAAATGAATATTCAAAAATGAAATTGCTATTTTTCTGAAATTTCAACCAAAACGGCTGTATTTTTGCATCTTTTTTTCACTACATCTCAACATCTTTGCAACACATTTTTATTTTTAAAGCAGTATATTTAACCAGCTAAATTCAGGGGTGGGATAAACAACCTGGATATTTGCAATTTTATCAATGTTGAATAATTTAGAATCAAACAATTATAAGAAAAATTATTTATTATCCAATCCCTAAACAACACTAACTTTTTTATCAAAATTTAAGGAGTACAAAAAATGAAAACATTAAAAAAATCAATTATGATCCTGACTGCAATATCTTTGTTCTTTGTATTTGGGTGCGAAAAGAATCCGACTTCACCGGATGATCCAACTCAAGACGAACTAACAGATGCTGAAAAGATGCTGATCGTTGCGGCTGAAGTTTCGGAAGTGAATGGCGGGCTGATGTCAGATTTAGTAATGGCTGAAGCTGCCGCTGCCGGTCAACCAGGTAGTTTACAAAAGGTCGTCAGTTTTGATACAACAATTACGGTTGAATGGATCACTTATTCTTTACAACTTAATTTTTATGCAGAGAATGGCAATGAACAGCCAATTTATATAGAAAACAGAACAGACAAAATTAATTATGAAAGCGCATTGTCAGGCTCCCATACAATTGAAGGAACAAGCCAAAAAATTACACTGAATAGGAATTCTTCATTTGAGATCACTGACATTATTTCTGACACAGTTGAAATTAACGGAACATCCTGGAATAAGTCAGAATATTTGTTTCAATATAATGATATTAAATTATTTGCCAATCCTTCCGGAACGATTGTTGTGAAAAATCTGAAAATTGATACCACATCCGATACTTACATTCCTTATGCAGGCAAAATTGAAGCAAACATAAAGGGAAATTTCAAAAAGGAAGGAAAATTTAACCAGAACGAGACTGACTATAATTTTAACTGTACAGTTGAATTCACTGGTGGTGCAACTGTTGTTGTTACTTTACCAAGTGGAACTCAATATAAATTAAATTTGCTGACTGGTGATTTTTCTAAATTAAGTTAATCAATAAAAAAAATGAATTCTCCCACTGAATTAGAACTCCCACCGAAATAGGTTGTTTTTTCTGTGGGAGTTCATTTCTGTGGGAGAAGTTTATTTCACTTGAACTATATCAGTAAAAATAAAACGTGGAAAGACATTTTTAAAAGGAGCTCGCTATGTTAAATTTTAAAAACCAGAAAATGATAAATAGAAAAAAATCAATTTTGATACTTGGTTTAATACTACTTTTATCTAACAATTCATTTGCACAAAACATTGAAACACCAACTTTCAATTATGAATCCGGGAAATATAACACACCCATTTCTATAACACTTGAATGTATTACGCCAAATGCTAAAATTTATTACACGACTGACGGATCAACTCCGGATGAGAATTCAATTCTATATAATGGAAATCCTATATTAGTCTGGAATAACGCGGCTGGTGACAGCGTTACGTTCACCGGGGACAATGATCCAAATCCGGATGATGAAAATGTGCCGCTTTTGTATCGTTCAAAATTGATCAAAGCATTTGCGCTAAATGAAAATATGGAAAAAAGTGACATTGCAACTGCCGAATTTGTAATTGACCTGGTTGAAACAACTTTTTATATTCCCTATGACAATCCGCCCTCTGTCGGTGGAGATAAGCATAAATTGGATATCTACAATCCAACAGGGAAAGTAAATAACCCGGTTATAGTTTTCGTGTATGGCGGCGCCTGGAAACAGGGCGATAAAAATATTTACATGGAATTGGGAAATACAATGGCTGGATATTATAACATCACAACAGTCATCATAAATTACGAGCTTTCAACTGATCCATGGAATGCTGTCCACCCCGATCACATTCTGGATGTCGCCAATGCATTTAAATGGATTTATAATCATATTGAAGAATATGGCGGAGACCGGGAAAATATTTACCTTTTTGGGCAGTCAGCCGGAGCCCATCTTGTGTCATTATTGGTGACAGATACGAATTATCTAAATGCGCACGGGCTTTCAACTGAAAATATCAAGGGTGTCATCTCAATGAGCGGCGCTTATAATCTTTATGATTTGGTTGAATGGCCCAACAATCCATTAGGTATGGATGGCGTTGAAGTTTTACAATATAAAACATTATGCTTAAATGCGTTCGGAAGCTGGGAACTAGGAATACTTGATGGCGCTTCACCATCCAAATTTATCAAAACAAATCAGCCGCCATTTTTGATCATTGGACTGAACGTAACAGACACTTTCAAAGATATGCCGGGATTTGCCCAGCAGTCTCAAAATTTTTACAGCCAGATTTTGGCGTTGAATGGCCCTGCAGTTGAATTGAAACTGTTGAATGAATCCGACATTCCCCAACAGGTTTTAGACATGGATTTTCCGGCTGATTATGACGGACACTACGAAGAGATATATGCAATAAACACAGTCAATTGGAATAGTGTCTCATCTCAAATAGTCGCCGATTATATTCAGGATATTCCTTCAGCTCCAAATTTAGAATATCCAATGGCGGACGATTCCAATATTTCCCTGACTCCTAATTTGAAATGGTCTCGATGTAAAAATGCTTTGTACTATCATTTGGTCGTTTCAACAGAATCGGGATTTAGCGATGAATCAATCTTCTTTGATAGCCAGATTGCTGATACAGCCTGGACATTACCAATGTTATCTCCTGAAACAAAATATTATTGGAAAGCAAAATCAATAAACGCGTTGGGTGAAAGTGACTGGAGTGAAAACAGAGAATTTCAAACAACGGGCAGCACCGGGGTAAATCCAGAGCCGGCTTTTCACCCGGAAAGTATTTCGCTGGATCTGTATCCTAATCCTTTTAATGGCATCGTTAAAATTCAATTGGCTGATGTGACAACCAATGGTGAATGCCAGGTAGAAATTTATGATATTCTTGGGAAGAATGTTTTTAAGGAGAAGGTTGAATTGGTTTCAGGAAAAAATATTTTTAGCTGGCAGCCAATCAATAATCCCAGTGGTCTTTATCTTGTTAATATAATTTATGAGAATATAAGATTACAGAATAAAGTATTGTATGTTAAATAATTGATTAATATTATATTCAGAGCCTTAATAAGCAACATTGTTACAAACTAAACCTTACAAGTAAATTTCCGCAAATGAAAGGATATGCTTGTATTAATTTATGAATAAAATATATTTAATTGGACAATATTCAGCAAATTCTAATCGAGCGAGCAGAAGACTTGGAATCAGAGAATGAACTTAAACCGGGGGGCAAGTTGATGAATAGAAACAGCAACAAAACAAAAGTTCTTGTTGTCGGGTTGGACGGGGCATCTCTACCTCATATCCAATCTTTGATCGCAAAGAAAAAGCTTCCTTTTTTACAAAAAATGATGGTAGCTGGAAGCTATGGCAATTTGAAATCATCTCTACCTCTGAACAGCGCAGCAAGTTGGGCATCCTTTTTTTCCGGTAAAAATCCGGGCAAACATAATATTTATGATTTTGTGAAATTCAATGGTTCTTTATCGGAACCTTCCATAATAAATAATAACACTTCAAAATCCGACTTGATCTGGCACATCACGGACAAGCATTCCCTAAAAACAATTTACTTTAATATCCCCATTGTCACCGAATCCGTAAAAGTAAATGGAATAATGGTCAGCGGGTTTGCTACATCCGGGGATACGCCGTTTGCTTATCCAAATTCAATCCACCAGGATTTGCTTGATTCAAATTATAAAACCGATAGCGCGCCGTTTTGGCATTTTAAAGCTGATGATTATTTCAATGAGATAAAGCAAACTTTTGAAAAACAAAGCAATTCGTTTCACCAATTAATTAAAGAACATTACTGGGATTTGGCAATTGTAACATTCAATGCTTTGAGTAAAATTCTGCAATCTTTTGGTGATGAACAGGATAAAGTTGAATTTTTTTATTCTCTATTTGATTCCTACCTGCAGCGTTTATTCGATTCAATCGGGGAGAATACTTACTTTTTATTACTTTCCAATCATGGATTTAAACCAGTTACAAAAAAATTTTTTGTTAATGAATGGTTGTGGGAACTGGGTCTGTTAAATAGGAAAATTACCACCAAACAATCGAGAATTACTGATATTGATGAAGTTCTTTTCAATCCTAATGGAAATAGAGAAGCATTGCTGACTAAGTTATTAACCAAGTCAGGAATCACAAAAAAGAATATCCGCTCCATTCTACCTAATTCAACAAGGGAAACGTTAAAACAAGCATTACCATTGTCCGTAAGGAAGTTTTTTCACAGGGAATATTTAGACATTAAGTGGGGAAAAACACAAGCCTATTTTGTTTCAGAAAACGTTCAGGGAATAAACATTAATTTGAAGGGACGCGAACCCTACGGCATTGCTGAACCGGGAAAAGAGTTTGAACAATTGCGGGATAAAATTATCAGCGAATTGTATCATTATAAAGATCCCTACACCTTTGAACATATTGTTGAGGAAGTCCATAAAAAAGAAGATATTTTCCAGGGCGAAAATCTTGAAAATGCGCCTGATATTCTTATTGTCCCGTTTGAAAACAATTATTATCTTGATTCAAACAAAAGAACCTCCCGTATGGTTGTAGGCGCGGCCAATGATGAATACCCTGTTTATGGGAATAAAGATAGAAATGGCGTATTCCTTATGACAGGCCCCAACATAAAGCAAGGGACAACAATCTCCAATCTCACAATTTATGATATCGTTCCGACCATTTTACATCTGTTTGGAATAAATGAAAATAAAGGCTTTGATGGAAAGGTTGTTTCAAATATTTTTTCTGATTTTGAACATAAAGACGAGACATATATCACCAATTCAATTCAAAAAGAAGAATTTGTACCAATTGTAACATAAGATATATCGAATAACTATTTTGAGATTTCTGCTCCATAATTTTATTATTTGTAGAAATTGACTCACGATGAATAGAAATTAACCCGGACACACATGAAAATGTCCGGGTTTTTTTATTGCATTTTCACTGAATAATTCTTTACGTTTATTACAATAAATTTCTCTTATTACAATAAATTTCTCTTGACTTTTCGGTTATAATTTGTTAAACTATTCAATGAGTCGATTAAATTTTTGGTCCTAAAAACTTGAGCGAGTTTTTTTTTATAAATTTAAAAATTGGTCAAGATAAGATAATACTTGACATTATCTAACATAAATTTTGTATTGTACTGAACGTTTTACAAAAAAAGAATTAAAACAATGGATACAACAGGGTGATAAAAATGGTAACTATTAATGAAATCAAAAAGAAATTCAAGGATGAGTGGGTACTATTAGAGGTTCTGCAGGAGGATGAATTGAATCAGCCGACAAGAGTTAAATTGATAACACATAGTAAGAATAGAGATGATATTTATGATGCATTAATAGATACGAAAGGGAAACATACATATCAATTTTGGACAGGGGAAATCCCAAAGAAGGGATATGCAGTAGCTTTTGTCAAAAGGTGTACAAATGGTTAAATATGGTTTCGATGTTAATAGTCCAATAATCCAATTAAAAGCAAAAATTGAAGGGCTAGACAGTTTGAGAACACTGAATACAGTTCTTGATACTGGAGCAACTTATATGATGATACCATGGGAAATAGCAGATATTCTTGGCTATGAACCGGAATTGTCTAAAAAGAGAATAAACATTACTACAGCATCTGGTGTTGAAAAGGTTCCGTTAATAATCCTGATGTCAGTTAGTGTTCTCGGTAAAAAAACAGAAAACGTAAAAGCTATTGTTCACGATTTACCAGCAAGGAGTTATGTGGATGGTTTATTAGGATTATCATTTTTCAAGAATATTAGGTTTTGTCTGGATTTCAGAGAAGGATTTTTGGAAATAGAATAAAATATAATCATGGCGAGATAAAATAGGCACAATAGTTAATATTGAACAGATGTTATTGATGTTATTTCAGGCTCCATATCGAAAAAAAACAGAATTAAAAGCCGCCTATCCCAATCCCTTTAACCCGCAGACAAAAAAACTTACCAGCATGCAAAAGAAACAAAGGTTGATTTAATAGTCATTTTTTAAAGTTCCCAGTAGCAAGTATTAAATTAAATTTCCAACCAAAAATCATATTAGAGGTCTCCAATTGATCACAAAAATTGAAATTTCCAGCAAATCACAAAGCAAAGATTTATCAAATTTGTTACTTAAAACAAGCATTGCTGATCTCCACATTAAAACTGTTACTGACATCAAAAATTTCCAGGTTTTCTATTTGTTAGGAGAAATTTCCCCATCGGAAATAAATAAAATCTGTGAAGAATTATTGGTCGATTTAATCACCCAGGATTACGCCATCAACCGGTCATTGGAAATTGAAGACAACACTATGTGGAATGTGGAAGTTACCTATAATCCCGGTGTAATGGATCCTGTTGAAAAGAGTACGCTCAAAGGAATTCGTGATATGGGAATTAAAACCGTATCGCGAATTAAAACAGCAAAAAAATATCACCTTAGCGGTTCACTTTCGGAGCAAGAAAAGCAGCTTATTTTTGACAAAATTCTGGGAAATAAAGTAATACAACACATTGTACAACCCGATGAAGAATTTTTTGCCGAGCCTGCAAAATATATTTTCAAAAGAATTGAAGTTGACTTGATGAATGTGGACGATAATAGGTTGATGGAGATCAGCCGGGACGGACAGCTTTTTCTTAATCTTGCTGAAATGAAAACAATTCAAGATTATTTTAAAAAATCAGGCAGAAATCCTACCGATGTGGAATTGGAAACCATGGCCCAAACCTGGTCTGAACATTGCGTTCACAAAACCTTTCGCGGACTCATTGATTACGACGGTGAACTAATAGATAATCTCCTTAAAAATACAGTTATGAAAGTCACCGAAGAATTGAATAAACCGTGGTGTCTTTCTGTTTTTAAAGACAATGCCGGTGTCATTTCATTTGATGAAAATCACGATGTATGCTTCAAAGTAGAAACGCACAATCATCCTTCAGCACTGGAACCCTACGGTGGCGCCAATACCGGTATCGGTGGCGTCATTCGCGATCCTTTGGGAACAGGTCTCGGCGCCAAACCAATTGTCAACACGGATGTTTTTTGTTTTGCCCCGCCCGATTATCCGCGTGAAAAACTGCCACCCGGCACTTTGCACCCGAAACGAATTTTTGTCGGTGTACACGCTGGTGTCAGGGACTATGGCAACCGAATGGGCATTCCAACAGTGAACGGCGCGCTTTTCTTTGATGAGTCTTACGTTGGCAATCCGCTGGTCTTTTGCGGCAATGTTGGGCTAATGAAAAAAAACACGACCGAGAAAACCGTTAAAAAAAATGATCTCATTTTTACTGTTGGCGGCAGGACCGGTAGAGATGGCATTCACGGCGCCACGTTTTCTTCGGGAGAACTAACAACTGAATCAGAGGTTGTTTCCAGCGGCGCAGTTCAAATCGGGGATCCCATCACTGAAAAGAAAATGGTGGATACCCTGCTGCAAGCAAGAGATCGAAAATTGTACACCGCCATTACAGATTGCGGAGCCGGCGGGCTGTCTTCTGCTGTGGGTGAGATTTGTGAGGAATTTGGCGCTGCTGTGAACCTGGAAAAAGTACCGCTTAAATATGATGGATTGACCTACACGGAAATTTGGATCTCCGAAGCCCAGGAGCGAATGGTGATCATTGTGCCTCCTGAAAATGAAAAAGAAATTTTAAACCTGTTTGAATCTGAAAACGTTGAAGCCACAGTCATCGGCACAGTTACTGATACCCATCAGCTTCAATTATTTTATGAAGGAACAAAAGTTGCTGATTTGGAAATGGACTTTCTTCATCACGGCGTTCCCCAACTCACCCGAAAAGCGATTTGGAAAAAACCTGAATATGAAGAACCTGAAATGAAGCCGCCCGAGAATCTCACCGATTCATTAAAAAAGATATTAGCTTCATGGAACGTTTGCAGTAAAGAATGGGTTGTCCGCCAATACGACCATGAAGTCCAGGGCGGCAGCGTTTTAAAACCTTTTGTCGGCGTTGCCAACGATGGACCTGGTGATGCTTCAATTGTCCGCCCGGTTCTCGATTCAAACAAAGGGATCATTATTTCCAACGGTTGCAATCCAAAGTTCGGATTGATCGATCCTTATGCCATGGCAGCTTCAGCAATCGATGAGGCGATACGACAGATCATTGCAGTTGGTGGCAGCCTTGAAAAAATTGCCCTGCTGGATAATTTCTGCTGGGGCAATACAAACAAACCTGATCGACTGGGTGGTCTTGTTCGCGCTTCTTTAGCTTGTTACGACATTGCTAAAATTTATGAAACACCCTTTATTTCCGGCAAAGACAGTTTGAATAACGAATATCAAGTTGGCGACACTTCCATTGCCATCCCCCCGACATTATTGATTTCCGCAATTTCCATTATGGAAGATACCACCAAAGCTGTTTCAATGGATGCAAAAAGCCCAGGAAATCTCATTTACATTCTGGGCGACACAAAAAATGAGATGGGTGGCTCGCACTATTATGAAACGCTGAATTTAAAAAGTAACAACGTCCCTATGGTCGATCCTATTTCCGGGAAAAAAATAATGGAAGCGTTGAGTAAAGCAACCGCAGCCGGTTTAGTACTAGCCTGTCATGATTGTTCCGAAGGCGGATTAGCAGTGGCAGCAGCGGAAATGGCGTTTGCCGGGGAATTGGGAATGAAGCTCGATTTAACGAATGTCCCTTCTTCTGATAATTTGAAACGGGATGATAAATTATTATTTTCTGAATCCAATTCCCGTTTCATTGTTGAAATAGCGCCTGAGTGTCAAGACCAATTTGAAAGTCTAATGGAGGGGAATCCATTTGGGCTCATCGGCAAAACTACACCTGGTACAAAATTTGAAGTGATCGGTTTAGATAAAAATAAAGTCATTAATGCTGATATTTTTGAGTTGAAGGAAGCGTGGCAAAAGCCGTTGCGATGGTAGTTTGTTGCTTGTAACATGTAGTATGTAGCGCAAGATGGTATCTTGCGAAGAATAAAACAAGCCAATGTCATGCTGAAAACCCGGTAAGGCAAGATGGTATCTTGCGAAGAATAAAACAAGCCAATGTCATGCTGAAAACCCGGTAAGGCAAGATGGTATCTTGCGAAGAATAAAACAAGCCAATGTCATGCTGAAAACCCGGTAAGGCAAGATGGTATCTTGCGAAGAATAAAACAAGCCAATGTCATGCTGAAAACCCGGTAAGGCAAGATGGTATCTTGCGAAGAATAAAACAAGCCAATGTCATGCTGAAAACCCGGTAAGGCAAGATGCCATCTTGCCCTACAACAAAAAAGGAAAATCAAATTGAATAAAGTCAAAACCCTGGTAATTAGAACCGCCGGTTCAAACTGTGATTATGAAACTGTTCATGCGTTCAAAACCGTTGGCGGTGAAGTTGAACTCGTCCACATCAACCAGGTTGTGAACAAAAAAACAATACTGAACGACTTTCACATCCTTGCCATCCCTGGCGGATTCACTTACGGTGATGATATTTCAGCAGGCAAAGTGCTGGCAAATGAACTAAAATACAAACTCAAAGATCAAATTCAACAATTCATCAATAACGGAAAGTTGATTATTGGAATTTGTAATGGATTTCAAGTATTAGTAAAAGCAGGTTTATTGCCTGAAATCAATTTGCATGGCGGTGACCAACAAGTAACCTTAACAGAAAATGACCCCGGGAAATTTGAAGATCGATGGATTTATTTACAACCAATTAGCCAAAAATGTGTTTTCACAAAAGGAATGACTGAAAAAGTCTATTATCCGATTGCTCACGCGGAAGGAAAATTTGTTGCCAAAGACCAGAACGTTCTGAAAAAATTGAAAATGAATGACCAGGTTGTGTTTCAATATATCAATCCGGAAGGTGGATCTGCGGATTATCCTTGGAATCCCAATGGTTCTGTTGAGAACATTGCTGGCATTTGTGATCCCACCGGAAGAATCTTTGGGCTGATGCCACACCCGGAAAGGTATTTTCATCCGACTCAGCATCCGCGCTGGACACGGGAAGGATTAAAGCAAGAGGCTGATGGCGTTAAAATATTCCAAAATGCTGTGGAATATGTATTAGAAAATTTCTTTTAGCTATCAGAAAATTTAAAAAATATTGTAACTATTCAGCGTAGTTACCAATGTCATTCTGAGGGAGCTTGCGACCGAAGAATCTCGTAAATTTATCTACAATTTATTTTTATAATACGAAATTCTTCACTTCCCACCCTCCCCAATCCCTTCCATCGTTCAGAATGACATTCATCCGACAAATGGCTGAACCATTACTTAAATTATAATTTGAGCCTCATACATCACTTAAAGAGTAAAAACCATGAGCTATTTAACAGGAAAACATTTTAGACTACTTGCCTTCTCTCTTCTAATTCTTATTTTGGCGTCCTGCGAGCCACTGGTAACACAATTTGAAGAGTTGGAAGACAGTATTATGTATTCTTCAAAAAACATCAAAGCGCCACCAACCACAGTTGATACGGTTACTGTAATGACGTGGAATATCCGGTTTGGCGCCGGTCGCGTTCCCTGGTTTGGTGACTCCTGCGGTGACCGCGTGATGCTCACTGAAAATGAAGTGCTTTCAAGTTTGGAAGGAATAGTAACCAAGTTAAACCAGGTGAAACCCGACATCCTATTATTGCAGGAAATCGACGTTGAATCTAAAAGATCCGGGTATATCGACCAGGTTCAGTGGTTGTTGGATCACAGCTATTTCAATTACGCGGCTTATGCCCCGGTTTGGAAAGCGCAATGGATACCGAGTGATGGATTGGGCAGGATGAATATGGGCAATGCGATTCTTTCGCGCTGGCAAATAAAAGAAGCTGTTCGCATCCAATTGCCGCTTCGAGGCGATCAGGATGGACTCACAAAATATTTTTATCTCCGAAGGAATATTTTAAAGACAAAAATTGCTTTGCCGGGTATGGACAACTTTTACGCTGTGAATGTTCATACTTCTGCTTTTTCAATGGATGATACCAAACAGAAGCACATTGATATGTTTACTGCAGAATTGGACAAAATCTCTGCCAACGGTGGATTATTTATCGCAGGCGGAGATTTAAATACGCTTCCACCCGGCGCAAGTTTTACTAATTATTGTCCGGATGAATTATGCCCCGGCGAGAAACCGGAAGATCAAGAGGGATGTGACTATTCTTTAGAAACCACCTGGCTAAACCAATTGTATGGTACCTACACACCAGCTATCGTCTTGAATAAATACCTCTCCGATGAGGAAAAATATTTTACACATACGCCGGATTGGACTGGTTTTTGGGATAGGAAACTGGATTACCTGTTTACCAATCATAAATGGCTTTCAGGCTCTGATTCTACACACCAGGAAACAACTGATTTGTCGGATCATTCGCCGGTAAGTGTAAAATGGGAGGTGCCAAAATGAAAAATACTATTCTCACAATCACAATAATAATAACGGTTTTACTTCCTCTTATTACATTGTCAGCCGGTGAATCAAATGAATCCACCAGGGGATTATGGTCACAGGGCACAGCCCATTTACTTCCAAAAGGGCGAATAGAGGTCGGGCTTTTTCAACCATTGCGATACGGTTGGTCTGAAAATTTGGAATTTGCCACCCATCCATTGCTGAATTTTTTAATGCCCAATTTAGGCGCTAAATGGTCTCATAAACCGGTTGCCGGATTTTTTATCTCAACAAGGCACAGCTTTTATTATCCCACACCACTTTTGCGAGTCGTATCACGCGAAGGAATTGGTGGAATGATCTCACCAGAGTTCAACATTCCGCACATGATTTCTCTGTACAATGAAATACTTTTTTCAAAACAGATAACCCCAAATTTTTTATTTACCGGAAAAGCAGGGTTTGCCTTTGCACTAAAATCCGGGAACCTGGACAGCAGATCAACAATCGACCTTCCACTGATCTTTCCCAGGTTAGCTATTTTTTACAATGGTTACGGATTCCGTTTTGGTGGTGACCTGAAAGGGAAATTATTTAAGCGCTGGTTTTTCCTGGTAGATGCTGATCTGTTTTATGTTCCCGATGAAAATGAAGGTTTTGCATTTGAACACAAAGGACTGATCCTTTGGACAAAAAGTGCAAGATTTCAAATAACCGTTGGATATAAATTAAGTTACGCAGAATACCCGTTTGGGACACAATGGCATTTGTTGCTGCCGATTTTTGATTTCCAATGGGCGTGGCAATTGAAGTAGCTCAAAAAAAGCTGTGGACTTGCATAATGGGAAAAATTTGAATTTAAAAAGAACATTTAGAAGGCTATTGGGTTATAAGGTAATTGGGTATTGAAGGTAATTCGATTCTAAAAATACTGGCAGCATGACAAATTGCCAATTACCCAATGCACTAATTACCCATTTACCATTTCGGTACTGGTTTATCCAGGTTAAGATATTGTACATTTTTTCCCAGATAATGGAGTTCAAGAACCATGAAACAATCATCTATTTTACTTGCTGTTGATTTAAACTATGACAGCTTCCCTACTCCCTTAAAATTTACACTACCAATTGTAGATGGGAAATTCGGAATTTTCAAATATCAGCAACATCCTTTCGATCCCGTAAGTGTGGAGAACATCACCTTTGAATATGCAGGTGAAAACCAGGTTAAAATTAGCATGAGAGGCGCGGGCCAGCTTAAAGTTGAAAATTTTCCGGATTTAAAACTTGGTGGAACAAAAATCGAAGCAAAAGCGAAATTACAAATCGATAATAATGTCCTAACGATTTTTGATCTTCACATATCGCGGTTAGATTTTCCCAATATTCCAGGTTTTGCTGACAAATTATTAAGCAGTTTATTCAACAGTTTATTATCAAATAGCCTGAAAGATAAATTAAAATTTGACCTTTCCGATTCCCTGGAAAAAATTAAAGAGAAGATCAATGAACCTATTCCAATGAATTTCGAATTAGGTAATACCAAATATAATTACAATATTCTTCCTGGCATTTCACCGGACATACCTGAACTAAAGATCTCTCAAGAAGGGATTCAAATTAGAATTCATTCGGCGCTTAAACCAGAAATTGTAGGTTGAGTGAATCTAGGATATTTAATATACCACTCCAACTGGTTAAACCATAATAAAAAAGTAATAAGAAGGAATGCTGAAGTATTGGATTCAATCTCCATCATTCCAAAACTCCAATAATCCATTATTCCTTTAAAATTGTACTGAATTTACCGGATTACATGATCTCGCCAACAGTGGTTAAATTCTCCGTTTAGATACTATAAATGCAACTCGATGACATCCTCATCCTGCAAAATATAATCTTTGTTAATCCGTTGTCCATCGAATACATCCTTACCCCAAACGCGGGCAAATTTAAGATTCCTGGCAAAATCTTTATGGACTGCCTGTGCAAAATCTAATAATGTATTTCCTTTTTGAAAAGTAAAAGGCTGCGCCATTTCAGCATCGTGCCCGGGACGTTTTGAATAAACACGGATAAGCTGGAGTATTTCAACTATTGAAAATTTTATGCTATCCAAATTTGTTTTATTTAAAGCAGAAACCGGGATTATCTGAAATCGTTCACCATAAAATTCTTCCAAAATTTTTAAATTATTTGCACATGTTGGCAAATCTGCTTTATTGGCGATGACAATGGTTTTCAAACAAATCCAATGAATCGGCTCCAGTGATTCATTGGGTATTTTTCCCTCCGCATAAATTTTATACTTTTCGAGAATCGATAGCGTTATCTCCATCTGTTCTAAAAGCTCATCGCAACAGGTATTAACAACCAGCAGTATCATGTCGGAGATGCGGATCATTGAAGAAACCCAATTTTCAAGGTGCTGTTCAGAAATGGCAGGTAAATCGACCAACTGGATTTGAATATCTTTGTAGGGCATCATGGCAGGATGAAAAATACGCGTGGTAAAAGGGTAATCAGCAACTTCAAGGTGGGCAGAAGTTAGCGAGTTTATTAAAAGCGTTTTGCCAACATTTGGCGCACCTACAACCATAACCTGTGCAGCGCCTTCCCGTTCCACACTGAAGCTGAAGCGATTCCCGCCCTTAGATTTTTTCACATCCATTTCGTCCTTGAGGCGAGCCATCTTTTTTTTGATGTCCCCCTGAAGCTTTTCTGTCCCTTTGTGCTTGGGAATCATCGCCATCATTTCTTTTAACGCTTTCATTTTCTCACGGTTTTCTTTTGCTGCTTTGTATCTCTCCTCTGCAGCATAGTATTGAGGCGTTAAATTAGCAGGCACAGGTACTTCCTCCCTATTTGTAAATTCATTTGATTATTACCCCGCTTTATTCATCATATTTTCAAAGGTAGCGGGATAACCTGAATTATTCCTAACGCAGCACAAGGCTGTAAACAAATTTACAGCCAAAATTTTCGTTAAAAAAACAAAGTTTTTAGGAGTGCTAGAATAATTCAGGTTACAAACATTTCAAAATAAATATAATAATTTTTTGTGCGAATGTCAAGTCCGCATTAAGAATATTGTTTAGACTAATAAATTTATAACTTGATTCTTTCAGCAAAATGAATTAGATTGTGTTTCTATTTTTTCAAAGATATTACAATTTAGGGGGCGGGATAAATTAAACTACACAAGTCGAATTTAAAAGCTATTGATTTACAACACATTTTTTATTTAAAATGGGATAGTTATTTATCCAGCCCCCTTAACAACAATTTTAGGGAAATACCATGACCACGAACCACCAGTATAAACAAATGGCAAAGCTCGTCGCTAAAAAAAGCATCCATCGACTATTTACTCCTGATAGCCTTTCCATCCTTCCTGAAATTAACTTTCACGAAAATTTAAGATTCCTGGATGTCGGTTGTAAAAAGGGAAGATTGTTATTTAAACTTGCCTCCTTTTTACACAATTATGAATTTCATGGATTAGATATTAATGCAAAGCATATTCAAAAAAATGATTCAAAAAATAAATATAATAATATAAAGTTTCATTGTGCGCCGGCAGAAGATATGCCATTTAGTAATGAGTATTATGACATTATTGTCTGTACCAATGCCCTGCATCATTTTCCACAACGGGTTCGTGCGCTCGATGAAATGCACCGCGTTTTAAAAAGCGGTGGAGAGCTCTATATTCTTGAGGGAGTAAATGGTAACGAATGGAAAAACAGGTTTGATAAGATATTAAGGCAATCCAAATTTATTCTTCCCGATAAAAAGTTCCTGCCCAAAACAGCCTTATTCAGAAAAAGTTATTTTATTCATTATACAAAGAAGAATTAGTGATTGTATCATATAAACCTTGATAATCCAAACCGGAGATGCAGCATGAAAAGCACCCCTATCACACCGCCAATTTGCTTAAGTGCAACCTATAAATTTGCCTCATCCGATGACTTGATCGATGTTGTACAAAATCGATCCGGTCATATATATTCCCGCTGGGATAATCCGACAATTCAGGAAACAGAGAAAGTAATGGCTGAAATTGAAGGCTATCAATCAGCTTTAGCATTCAGTTCCGGCATGGCGGCGATTTCGACTTCCATATTGGCTTTTTTGGAAAAGGGCGGCAAAATTGTTTATCAACGTCAAATTTATGGCGGGACATTTGAATTATTGAATGACTTTTTACCGCGCCTGGGTATCGAAACAATTGCTATTGATTGCGATAATTTAGAGGGATTTTATTCGGAAATTGAAAAAGGATTAACAATTCTTTATCTTGAGACTCCGACAAATCCTTTGCTTCGAATTGTTGATGTGAAACCACTGGCAGATGCAGCGCATAGAAAAAACGCACTCGTAATGTTAGATTCAACTTTTGCATCTCCTATTAACCAACGCCCAAAAGACCTTGGTGTGGATATCACCATTCATAGTGCAACAAAATACCTTGGCGGACATCACGATATAACAGCAGGATACATTTGTTGTGATAACGAATTTGTAAATGTTATTTGGAATTACCGAAAAATTATCGGCGGTGTGATGGATCCTTTAACAGCTTTTTTAGCATTACGTGGGATTCAGACACTGGAGCTACGTATCCAACGCCACAATGACAATGCCCAGACAATTGCTCAATTTTTGGAGAACCATAAAAAAGTCAAAATTGTCCATTATCCCGGGTTGAAATCCCACCCGGATTATGAAGTTGCGAAGCGCCAAATGAATGGTTTTGGAGGAATGCTTAGTTTTGAAATAAATACTGATTTTGAAGGCACAAAAAAGTTTATGGATAATCTCAAAATCATTACATTAGCCACGAGTCTTGGTGGTGTTTCCAGTCTTGCCAACCAACCAATTACCAATACCCATGCAGCCTTAAGTCCAGAAGCACGGGCAAAAGCAGGAATCAGCGAAAGCCTGGTGAGACTCTCTGTTGGCATTGAAAATCCGGAATTGTTGATAAAAGATTTGAAGCAAGCGCTGGATTGAATATAGACGGTTATGATTTGAAATATGCCAAAAACGAACATACCCCATCAAAGAATAATCACAAAAAACCCGACACTTAAACACAAAATGGAAGTACCTGTGAGAAAATTCTCAATTATATTTCTGCTCTTTCCTATCGTTTTATACAGCCAAATCCAATTACCTCTTTCCAGGCAGACACCACCCGAAGGGACATCGAATTCACAAATGATGGAATTCCTGAATGAAATCATAGCTAAAAAAAACATTTTTGATTTTGAAATTGCCGGAAAAAGCCGCTTGCAATTGGATATCCCTGTCATCTTTTTTCCTAATAGGAACGAGTGGAAAAAAGAAAATACAACCGTTATGATCTTTGCACAGCAGCATGGTAATGAGCCGTCTGGTAAAGAAGCATTGCTCATGTTAATTTACGAATTTTATCTGGATGCCAATTTTTATGATGTAAAAAATTTAAATTTAATTTTAGTTCCCATGGTCAATCCTGATGGGAATGAAATTCACCAGCGACGAAATAGCCACAAATACGATCTGAATCGCAACCACGTTATTCTCACTGAACCTGAAACACAAATGCTGCATCAGCTGTTTGAAAAATACAAACCGGAAGTCACATTAGATGTCCATGAGTACGGGTACACAACCTGGCTGAAGCAAGGCTATATAAAAAATTTTGGAGAGCAGTTTGACTGTATTTCTAATCCGGCAATTCCAGCAAAATTAAAAAACTACGCGCTTAATGAAATTTTACATCCGACTCTTGATTTGACTAAAAGTCGCGGAGTGAAAGCAAACCGTTATCTCATCACCAGGGGCGATCTGACCCATTTTGTTCGTCACAGCACGACAGATATAAATGACGGCAGGAATAGCTTTGGGATTCAAAATACACTGTCATTTATTCTGGAAGGATTTAATCCGCTTATCAAACAGGAATCTATCTGGCAGCGCGGAAAATTCCAGCTTAGTTTGATCGAATCATTTCTAAAAACTTGCAACCAAAAATCTACCATCATAAATAAAATGGTGACAACCATTCGGGAAAATTTTTCAAAACACCCTTCGGACTCCGTTGTTATTGTTGCTGATTACACCATAAATTTTTCTAACCCCCTGGAAATCACGCTAAAAAAAACTTCTGATTTCAAAGATACAACGATTGTCCTCCCTGATTATAGAGCGGAGCCGGAAGCTCTAAAGCGTGTCAAAAGACCTGATGCTTACATCGTAGAAAATCCCGGGGAGCAATTGTTGCAACTTGTTACCGGCAATTTTTTTAAACATAAAATTCTTACATCTAATAAAAAATTTCGCACTGAAAAATTTATGATAACCGGCAGGGATACACTTCATTATGAAAGCAGATCAACAGTTATTCCCACCGGTTATTATAAAACTGAAAATACAATCTTTTCTGCCGGCAGTTTGTTGATTCCCACCAACAATAACCAGGCGAATCAAATCGTACAAATTTTTGAAGCAGAGAGTTTTTATGGACTGTCCCATTATCCTGAATATAAATTTCTATTAAAAAATAATGAATACCCGATTTACAGGGTGTATTTTTAATTCTACTTTATCACATTTTAACAATTCGCTTGTCATTCCGGTTGTAGCGAAGCGGAATACCGGAATCTCCTTTGGTTTTGCAGGAGATTCCGGCAAAAAAGCCCAGTCTGTCCACATTAAATAAATTTGAAGGTAACTGGACAGGTATGCCGGAATGACAATTTTAAACTAATTTTTCCAATCTGACAAAGTAGAATTAATAAAGAGTAAATTTCTATCTATGTGGTAAAAAAATGGATGATTTTTTTAATTTTCAACCAATCGGCTATGTCGAATCCCCAGTCAAAGAAATGGTTGATGAAAACTGGGGCAAAGTAAAATCTAAAATCAGGATTAAAGAAGAGTTTGATCCAGGTCTCGATGGTTTACAAAAATTCTCCCATGCTATTATTGTTACATTCCTGCATCTAGCAAACTTTGATAAAATCCAGCATCTCAAAAGACATCCCCAGGGACGGACAGACTTGCCTAAAATTGGTATATTTTCACAACGAGCAAAACACCGCCCAAACCCAATTGGAATAACCACCGTACAAATCGTTGATTTAAAAGAAGGTTGCTTAATTGTAAAAGGACTTGATACGATAGATGGTACACCGGTGATTGATATTAAACCCTATTATCCGCAGTACGATTGTGTAAATGAAACAGTCATTCCGGATTGGGTAAACGTGATTATGGAGAAGTATTTTTGAATTCAGCATCAGACAAGCTTTACCAAACCTTTACTTGCCAATTTTGGCTGGATTAAAAACAATCTAAAAATAGCACCAATTGATAAAATCACAGATGAATTAAGGTTTAGTAAAGCTATACAAAGCACTTTTCACACCAAACAAAAAACAAATGATTAAATTTATTTTCACAATAATTAGCTCTTCAATTCTTATTATTCATTCCGTTAACATTCCTTCCCAGGGCAAAAATACACCACCAAAAATTACTGCCCCAATTGACATCAAGCAAATCCAAAAGGACTTGAACCAGATAGACCTTTCGGCTCCTCCGATATTGACGCCCTCGTTCAAGAAATATTTCCAGCACTACGATATTGATTTTAATAATGCTCATCATTATTTTGGAACATTTAATGCCGGAAATAAAAGTTTAGCTGCTCATATTTTTTTAAGGGAAAACTCACAGGGAACTATTTTTTTGTTGCACGGATATAATGATCATACCGGTATGTTAAAAAATCTAATCCGTTTCTGTTTAAAACAAAATTTTTCAATTGCCGTTTATGATCTTCCCGGGCTTGGACTTTCATCAGGTGAGCGAGGCGCCATAAATAATTTTGGTGAATATGCGGATATTCATAAAACTTTTATTTCCCTTTATAAAAATTATCTGCCAAGACCATTTCATTTAATTGGTCACAGCACGGGTTGTGCAATCACCTACGAATATTTGAACAACAATCAAAATTCGGATTTTGAAAAAATCATCTTTTTAGCGCCGTTGGTTCGTCACGCATATTGGGGGATTTCAAAAATCGGGTATTTCCTGGTTCGACCGTTCACTAAAACCGTGCCGCGAGTATTCAGAAAAAATTCGTCTGACCAGAGTTACCTGGAATTTGTAAAAAACGATCCATTACAAAATAGAAGGATTCCTCTTAAATTTCCTACAGCATTAATAAAATGGGATAAAAGAATTAAACAATATGACCAATTAGAGCGTACAATTTATATAATTCAGGGTACAAAAGATTCGGTTGTAGATTGGAAATATAATATCAAATTTTTAAAAAAGAAAATTGAGACAGTGCATTTAAAATTGATCGAAAATGCAAAACATCAATTAGTGAATGAAAACGCTACCATTCGAGCAGAAGTTTTTGAGGGAATCGAATCTTTTCTGGAACAATGAATTATCTCGATTTTTGCAGTTTTCAAAAGGTAAAGGCAAAGGTAGAGAAAAACAGTTTACATTTCGCCCGTGCCCGAAGTGAATGTAACTTTCTATCCCGTTGTTTAGAATAAAAAATATTCTTACTCTTTTGTCATCAAATAAATTATTTATTAGCTTATACCAGTTAGAAAGGAAAAGCCATGATACAAAACTCAAAAAAATCGATTATTCTTCTTATTCTACCAATTCTTATTTTCTGTTCTCCCCCACCGCCGATAAACGATTACTTCGGAATAAAAATGAATCCTGATGATGCCAAAAATTTTAAAATCATTTCTTATGATGAAAAACATGGCGCCAGCTACCACGGTAGTCTTAAAATGAATGAAAAGATTTATGCTTATGCTGAATTGAAGGGGAAGGTTTTTATCATTAAAGTTGTGAATGAATCTGATCAGCCAATTAAAACTGACTTTAATACGGATCATTTTTCTTTTCTCACAACTGATAAAAAGGATTTTGTTCTTAAAAAAGGCAGAGTGGAAGACTACCACACAAAAAGTCAAATTGAGCCAAATGCTTCAATGGAATATGCGCTACAATTACCCTCAAATTTTTGGAGTAGTGTTGGGATGAAGGATGCCAATACGATGGATGCAAATTATCGAAATGAATTTTGGACTGGGTTGAATCAATTAAGATTATTAAAAAAAGATATTGTGTTTTTGACTGTTAAATTAGGTGGGGAAACGACTTTGATTTTGAAGCCGGTGCCTGAGGGGAAATGAAGTAAATTAGGATTGGACATGTTTTTAAATTCAAAAAAGTATTTGACTTTAACCAAATATTTTGTATATTTATAACATGCAGAATAAGGACGAATTAATAAATTACTGGCTAAAAACCGCCGAATCAGATTTAAAAGTGGCTGAACATCTTTTTGAAAAAGGTGATTACTACTATTGTCTATTCCTGGGACATCTCGTTTTAGAGAAAGCACTAAAAGCGCTTTATGTGAAGAATGTTGATATTAATCAACCCTATAAGCACAATTTGCCTCTTTTATCCAGAAAAGCGAAATTAGAATTAACCAATGATCAACTATCACTATTAGAAGATGTCACAGAATTTAATATTGAAGCGCGATATCCCGATCTAAAATTAAAATTTTAACAAAAAGTGTACAAAGAAATATACCGAAAAATATTTCGACCAAATTAAGGATTTTCATAAATGGATAAAAAGCTTGATAAAATCAAAGTAATCATTGAAAAATACATCGAAGTAGTAAAAAAGAATAAAATCAATGTGGAAAAAGTTTACCTTTTTGGTTCTTATGCGCGAGGTACAGCAACTGAAGATAGTGATATTGATATTGCAATAATATCTAACGATTTTGAGGGTGATCGTTTTGTAGATAGAAGATTGTTAGTTCCTCTGCGCAGGCAGATTGATTGGAGAATAGAACCTATCCCATTCAGACCTGAAGACTTTCACGAATATCACCCTTTAGCAGTTGAGATCATTAGAAATGGAATTGAATTGTAATACCTATTGTTTAGTGAATTATTAATTATGAGATATACTAATGCCGGCAAGAACAAAAGATTGGTTACGCCAGGCTAAACGTGACCTCGATCATGCAGAGAACGATTTACAATATGAATTTTATGAATGGGCATGTTTTAGCGCACAACAAGCCTGTGAGAAAGCAGTGAAAGCGGTATTCTTTCATTTGAATGCAGATGCATGGGGACATTCTATTACGATGTTGCTTAAAAAATTATCGGACCATTTTACGATAGACGAATCATTGATCAATGGTGCTAAAAATCTTGACAAATTTTATATCCCTCCCCGCTACCCCAATGGTTTTGATATAGGAACACCAGAAGATTACTTCACCAAGGAAGACGCACAAGGAGCAATAAACAATGCAAAAGAAATCATCCAGTTCTGTGAAAGTAAAATATCTTGATAGAGATAAAGTAATTTCACAGCTTCGTTACGTTTGTAAAAAGATAAAACAAGATAAAAATGTACAAAAAATATTTTTATTTGGTTCATTTGTACGCGGAGATTTTCTTCCCAGCAGTGATGCTGATATTTGTATTATCCTTAAAAAAAACAATCAACGGATCATTGATCGTATACCACAATATTTAGATTTTTTTATGGAAGTAAATGTGCCTGTTGACATTTTCCCCTATACATTACATGAAGTTGAAAAAATGAAAAATAACAACAATTCATTTATAAAGGAGGTTTTGGAGACGGGTGTAGAATTATAGGAAAATTAATGTTTAATTTCTATTATTCTTCGTTTCCGCAATCAACGCAATCAAAACCCCGCTCAAAATAACAATTCCCCAAAATATCTTAACCACTGTTAACTGCTCGCCCAACACAAAAACTGCCAATATTGATGCCCCGATTGGTTCAGCCAGTATTGCAATTGAAATGGCTGTGGCTGAAAAATATTTCAAAGCCCAATTCAAACTTGTGTGACCAATTATTTGAGGAAAAATCGCGATAGCAAAAAAGAGTAAATAAATTTCAGTACTAAATCCAAAAAATGAAGCGCCGTTCAAAATCGCCAGTATTAACAAAGCCACTGCTGTTAATGAGTAAACAGCACTGACATAGCTGAATAAATTCACTTGGCTGCGAATTTTTCTGCCGGCTAAAAGATAACCTGCAGCGCCAATAGCGCCTCCAATGGCTAATAAATTCCCTGTCATTGCATTTTTATCTTGTGAATAGTCCAGGACGCTAATCATTATCGAACCAAAAAGTGCGATGACAGCACCAACCATTAACAAGGCAGACGGTCGCTCTTTCAGAAAAATAAAACTTCCAAAAGCGACAAAAATCGGCGCGCTTTGCACTAATATTACTGAACTCGCCACTGATGTATATTTGAGCGAAGTGATCCAAGTTGAAAAATGAATAGTTAAAAAAATTGCAGATATAAAAATTGTTTTGATTTGCCCCCTGGAAAATGTCCGCCAGAACTTACCCTGTTTTATTCCAGTGTATCCTAAATAAAAAACCGAGGCAAGAGTCAGGCGATAAGTTGCAATGACCAGCGCCGGTGCATCACAAAGTTTTATTAAAATAGAAGAGACTGATACTGCGATCAATCCAATTCCGAGAACTATTATTGTTTTATTTTTTGTTGTTGTTTCTGACATAGTGACTTGCTAAAAATAAATTAAATTTTCCTTGCTTTACTTATGAAAAATGATATATTTAATTTTATTCAAGATAATATATTTTTTATTAAATTCCAAAATATTTTTTACCATGTCAAAGAACGGTGAGTGGTTACTGGTGAGTAGTGAGTGGTTATTAGTGATTTTTTCTATTTACTGAACTTTTAAAATATACCTGCGTAACCAATCACAAGTAACCAATAACCATTTACAAATTCAAATTACAAAAAATTCCAAACGAACCAAAATAAGCCTGGAGGTAAAAATGGACAAAAAAAGAATGAACATCATTTGGGGAACTTTAATTGTACTTTTTGGTGTACTCTTGCTCTTGGTAACCACTGATGTCATCGACATCCGCGTCAACACAGCATGGATTTTTGGCGTGTTGTTTTTCTTTGGTTTTTTAATTTTCATCGGCATGTATTTTTCAATGCACCGGTCTCAATTCTGGCCTTTAATTCCGGGAATTACATCACTTGGTTTGTGTTTACTCATTTTAAGTGAAGAAATTGGGATGAGAGGACAAGTCGGCGCTGGTTTGTTCATGCTATTTATTGGCTTGAGCTTTTTAGCCGTTGCAATTTTCCACAATGAACACTGGTGGGCAATTATCCCAGCCGGAATGGTGGGCAGTGTTTCAATGGTAATATTCTTCGGCGATATTCTCGGCGTTGGGTTGATGTTTCTGTGTATGGGTATTACTTTTTTAGGCTTATATTTTGTTCTGCAGCCCAGACCCGAAAAACACTGGTGGCCACTTATTCCCGGCGGCATTCTTGCTTTTATGGGCATACTTTTTCTATTTTTTGGACCCATTGAATTTGGGAATTATATTTTGCCTGTCGCGCTGATTGTTGTTGGTGCAATTATTTTTATCAAGGCTTTAAAAGGACAAAAAGAAGTTAGTGAGTAGAGAAAAGTAGATAACAAGGTAACCATTAGTAAAAACATTTCTCACGCAAAGCCGCCAAGAACGCAAAGAAAGAAAAATATTTCTTAAAACCTTTGCGAGCTTCGCGTCTTTGCGTGCGAAAAAATTTAAGGAGAAAAAAATTGTTTTCCATTTCAAAACAGATTCAAAAAATTCATCTTGGAAATAAAATTAAAATTAAGCCATCAGCGCCCAAAGAGTTTCACATTTCTAAAAACGCAAGAGATAAATACAAATTCAAAGACTTGCTATTTTCAATTTCGGGGAACACCATTTTTGCAAACTTTCACGCTGTCCGAAAATTTGTAAAAAAAATAAACGATAAAATGGATTTAATCAATTATCCTGAAAAAGCTGTCCGTGCCGGGCAAATCAATGCAATGGGATTGATCGATGAAATTTTGCATTATGTTGTAGAAATGTACCGGCAGGAAGAAAACGTTGATATTTCCAAACAAGCGTTGGAATGGTTGAATGAAAAAGTAGGTGAAGAAATTGTCCTAAAATCACTGCGCAAATTTGCCGAAGAATTCCCTCCTGTTGCTGTTTATCAGCGCAAAATTGATCCGGATGAATATTTAAAGGGTGAAACCAAAGGAATTCCTAACACTCAAATTTTGTTGGAAGAAATGGCAATGCTATGGCTGGCAAATGTAAACCCGGCTTTTTCTCCTTTTATTGAATTGTTTGATGACAAAGAAATGGAACATGGTACTTCTTATTTACAAATCATTGATAACCTGAAAGAATTTTTAGACACACAGCCTGGTTTTGGACCTGAATTACAAAACCTGATCGATATGCTGCGCAGCCCGGCAATTGAAGTTCCCCATTCCCTGTCCGGTCAACTCCAATACATGCTGGACAAATGGGGCTTTTTATTGGGCAAATATCTCTACCGATTATTGGGCAGCCTTGATCTCATTAAAGAAGAAGAAAAAATGCGTTTTGCCTTTGGTCCCGGCCCAACTAAGGTTTACGATTTTCGAGGCGCCGAGGATGAAACGGAGCGGTTCAGCGCAGATCAATTTTGGATGCCGCGATTGATTCTGATGGCAAAAAGTACCCTGGTTTGGCTGGATCAACTTTCCAAGAAATATCAGCGGTCAATTACACAGTTAGATGAAATTCCTGACCAGGAATTGGATCAATTAGCAAAATGGGGATTCACCGGTTTGTGGCTCATCGGCGTATGGGAACGAAGCAGGGCTTCCAAAACAATAAAACAAATTTGTGGGAATCCGGATGCTGAAGCTTCCGCTTATTCGCTGTATGACTATGTGATCGCTCATGAATTAGGCGGCGATGAAGCATTTTTCAATTTAAAAGATCGCTGCTGGCAGCGCGGTATTCGGCTTGCCAGCGACATGGTTCCCAATCACACGGGAATATTTTCTAAATGGATGATTGAACACCCGGATTGGTATGTTGGTCAGGATTACAGCCCATTTCCCTCCTATTCCTTCAACGGACAAAATTTGTCGGATGATGGCAGAGTGGGGATTTACATTGACGACCACTATTACGATCGCACTGATGCCGCAGTCGTTTTTAAAAGAGTCGATTTCCACACCGGCTCTGAAAAATATATTTACCATGGGAATGACGGCACATCAATGCCCTGGAATGACACTGCACAGCTAAACTACCTCAACCCTGAAGTTCGTGAAGCAGCCATTCAAACGATTCTTCACGTGGCAAGGCGTACTCCTATCATCCGTTTTGATGCGGCAATGACCCTGACTAAAAAACATCTGCAACGATTGTGGTTTCCCGAACCCGGGACAGGCGGCGATATCCCTTCCCGGGCGGAACGCGGAATGACCAAAGCTGATTTTGATGCACAAATTCCCGAAGAATTCTGGCGTGAAGTTGTTGACCGCATCGCTAAAGAAATTCCCGATACGCTGCTGCTCGCAGAAGCTTTCTGGTTCATGGAAGGCTATTTTGTTCGTACCCTGGGCATGCACCGCGTTTACAACAGCGCATTCATGAATATGCTGAAAAATGAAGAAAACTCCAAATACCGCGATGTCATTAAAAAGACACTGGAATTCAACCCGGAAATTCTGAAACGTTACGTGAACTTCATGAACAATCCCGATGAAGAAACTGCTGTGGCACAATTTGGCAAAGATGATAAATATTTTGGCGTCTGTGCTATGATGATCACCATGCCCGGACTGCCCATGTTTGGTCATGGACAGCTTGAAGGATTCACTGAAAAATACGGCATGGAATATCGCCGTGCTTATTGGGAAGAACAAGTGGATAACCATCTCGTTCAACGCCACGAAAGAGAGATTTTCCCATTAATGAAAAAACGTTATCTGTTTGCCGAAGTGCAGGATTTTCTTCTCTATGATTTTTATTCTCCCGAGGGTTATGTGAATGAAAATGTTTTCGCCTATTCAAACAAGTTTGAAGGTGAGCGGGGATTAGTGCTCTACAATAATAAATTCGAAAATGCCAAAGGGTGGATTAAAACGTCATCAGCTTATGCCGTGAAAAGCGAAGATGGAGCGAGTCAGCAACTCGTTCAAAAATCACTGGGTGAGGGATTGGCTATCCGGCGGGAAGATAATTACTATACCGTTTTTCGTGATCAAATCAGTGGTCTGGAATATATCCGCAATAACAATCAAATATGTGACCAGGGACTGTATGTTGAATTGGATGCCTTTAAATACGAGGTATTTTTGGATTTCCGCGAAGTGCAGGATAACGAGTGGTTTCACTACGGACAGGTGAATGCATATCTTGACGGACGCGGTGTGCCCAGCATCGACGAAACGTTAAAAGAAATGATCCTGCGACCTATTCATCATAAATTTGAGCAATTGATGAATGCTGACACAATTAGTCGTCTCAAAGAAAATATAACTGCTCCGAAAAAGAAAAAGATCGATGCCAGCTTGTTAGATGAAATTGAAAATAACTACCTGGTATTACTGGAAGAAGTGGATAATTATTCGTCTCAAAAAGCAGACGTCAAAAATCTGGCACAACAACTTCGATCAAAATTTGAAAAATTGCCAAATATGAAAAATCTGTTATCCGTATCCAAAGCAGAGCCAATAAAAAAAGCGTCAAAATTTCTGAACGAATTTATCAAAGATGAAGATAAATTCTGGGAGATATTAACTAGCTGGCTGCTGCTGCATGAATTAGGCAAAGTAGCGGGCGAAGAAGATTTCCAGGATTTGAGCCGCAGTTGGATCGATGAATGGCTGTTGGGTAAAATCATGAATTCAGTTTATCAAAAAATCAGATTAAATGAATCCGAATCATGGCAAGCGCTAGTGATGGTAAAAATTCTTTGCAGTTCTCAAAACTGGTTTAAAGATATTGCTGATAAAAAGCGACCTTTGTACCATCTCTTAAATACCCTGCTCGAAGACCCGCTGGTGCAACAGTACTTACAGGTCAATCGCCACCAGGATGTCTTGTGGTTCAACAAAGAATCGTTTGAATCATTGGTGGGGTGGTTGTTTGCTGTTGGTGCCTTGCATTGTCTGGTTAAGAGTGATCCTAAATTAATTGGGCGAGTATTTTCGTTTGTCGAGGCTTTGTTTGAAATTGGAGAAGGATCTGGATATAGGATTGATGGATTGTTGGATGGGGCGAAAAGATTGGATTGATAAATATCTATCGATCAATGCCTAATTGAAAGGTCAACGCATCAAAAATATCTTCTTGCAATTTTATTGAATCAATCTCCCCAATATTTTTGATTAATCGCCTTTTATCCAATGTTCGAATTTGATAACATAATACTATTGATTCTTTTTCCAGACCAGCCATTTTAGCTGGGATGAGTACCTCATTCGGGTAAATTCTTCGTCCCACTTTTCTTGTGGTAATGGGTAATACATTTACAACTGGCAAAATTTGGTTGATTTCCTCTTCACTAATAACTAATACTGGACGAGTTTTTCCCTGTTCAGAACCAATGACCGGATCGAGATTGGCGAGGAAAATTTGCCATCTAAAAGACAATATTATTCATCCCACTCTTCAATATCAATTCTTTCAAATTCATCAGAGACTTCTTTTAAATCACCTAAAAACAATTCATCGCTCATCGCACTTTTTAGTTTGCTAATTTTACGATTAAAATCATTCGACTCTTTTCCAAAAACTAAAATGATTTCGACAGGATCATTTTCAGGTACGTGTTGAGGAATTTTAATACAAACTTCGTGGCTTCGAGGAGTTTTAACAGTCTGTTTAATTGCTTCCATTCTCATCCTCATTTATTATAAATTTTATTTCAATAAATTCCACCATTAATTGATAGTAATATAATAAATCTTCAAAAGAAAAACAACACGTTTCTATGAATATCAAAAACAGCCAAAATCTACGGCACTACGCACCTGAATACCTTATTTCACATCTCCAATTCAATCCGATATTTTCCCGCACAACTTTTTAAAAATTCCCTGATTTCCAAATACCTATCCAACGGCGCTTTAAACCTGATCTCCGCCAAAGTTGGACTTTCTGTCTGAACCACAAACTCCTGTCCAATGAACTGAATTTTATTTATCGAATCCCATGGAATCGAAACACTTTTTTTGAAATATTTTGTTTTTAG
>JACKQG010001813.1_pt1 | contig 28926 bp, 3 predicted proteins | sample 8237621 | NCBI WGS metagenome assembly JACKQG01 (sample SAMN15677084, study PRJNA649215) | marine metagenome | biome: marine; feature: Black Sea; material: saline water; isolation source: suspended particulate matter (SPM) from the Black Sea western gyre | collected 2013-06-09/2013-06-10 | depth... | reverse complement strand
ATATAACGCCGAAAACGAATCCCAGAAACCGCAATTTCTCAGCTCGCGGCGTATACCTCAAGATCACCGGTTCATCCAGGCATAATTCACATTCTCCGCAGTTGAACCGTTCATAATTGCCCCCCACAGGATTGGGTAAACCCGGGGATGGGGTTGCTCATTCTCCCCTGTATACTATATTCATGTTCACCTGTTTGTGTGTACATCTATGTCCGGACAGCAACTCCCAAGGAGAGAACCATGTCTCTTGACCGATACCGGCAATCGCTGGCCGTCATGAATCTGCGGCCCAATGAAGCTACGTGGTTTCCAAAATGGCTTGCCTCCTATGCTAGTGATCGCCAGGTGAAAATGCGAATCAACCCAGAGGGGGATGTTCCCGTCGAGCTGGATCTGGTGATCGGCTTCTTGAGAAATCTGAGAGACAATCAGGTTCAAGCGTGGCGGCGATTGCAGGCTGCCCGCGCAATTGAGATCTATCAGGCAACCGTATTACGGACAAGCGTTGTCGATTTTCGGCCAATCCGCGCCAAGCTGACGGAGATCGCAAGTCGGGAGAAACGTGCGGACAGCGACCAACAATACGACCGGAATCTGGTTGCCGGCGAGGGAAATCCGGGAGCCCTTTCCCGGACCAGTATCCTCAAGCCGGCCGTTCCGCATACCCTGCGTCACAGTTTCGCGAGCCACATGCTGGAAGATGGCTCGGATATCCGCACGGTCCAGGAACTGCTCGGTCATAAGGATGTGAAGACGACCATGATCTACACACACGTCATGAACCGACCAGGCCTGGCGGTTACCAGCCCATCCGACCGACTGGGGTTGGCCTGATCGCCAATAGGGGACGATCTTTCCCACTGTAACTTCGCGTCCGCGCGAGTGGCCGCGATTCCCAGCAACAGGATTTCGGTCAGCGGCCCGCCGTAGTCGAAGTTGGAAGACTCAGGGAGCACCTGATTGTAGTGCGCAGGAAGCACGAGCACGCAATGCGGAACGGCTATGGCGGAGTAGAATTGCCGTTTGCTCTGCATCGCAAGTATCCGAATGCACAATACGAATCTACCACAGCAGGACCTGCTACAGCCTGCACGCGTGAAGGGGACAGTCCCATTTTCGCTCCGCAAGGCGTGCGCGAAAATCGGGACAGTCCCCGGCCACTGGCAGACGCATTGATCACGGTGGGCTGCGTTCACTTTGTCCCTGCGTCTTCCTCGATATCCTCGGCCTTTTTGTCTCCGCTCCATTCCCGAGTCAGCCAGACAATTGCGGTTCCGTCCCGGCTGCCCGTCAACGCGTATTGACCGTCCGGCGAGAAGCTGACGGACGTGACCTCTTGAGTATGACCTTTCAGCGTCAGTACCTCCTGACCGGTCCGCGCGTCCCATAGGATTGCCGTGTAATCCTCGCTGCCAGTCAGAATTCGTGACGCCTGGGGATCGGGCGAGAATGCCACCGATGTGACGCCTGCCGTGTGTCCCTTCAACGTGTGCACCACGGTTGCTCCGCCATCGCCCAATTTCCAGACTATCGCCGTGTTGTCGGCACTGCCGGTGACGACCCATCGGTCGTCGGCCGAGAACGCCGATCGCAAGACGGCCCAACCGTGGCCTGCGAGCGTCATGATGGGTGTGCCCGTCGCGGTGTTCCACACTCGGGCCGTCTTGTCCTCGGAGGAAGTCAGGATGCGGCTTGCGTCGTGAGAGAACAAGGCGTGGAAAACAGGGCCCTCATGGCCAGTCAGCGTGCGCAGCAGGGTCCAGTCTTTCGTACTCCACAGTTTTGCCGTCCCGTCGTCGCTGGCGGTGAGTACCATCAATCCGTCGGGCGAGAATACGGCGCTGTTCACACGGCCTTGATGTTCGTCCTGAGGCTTGTCCAGTTCATGTCCGAGTTTCCGCACCACTTGTCCCGTCGCGGCATCCCATACGCGGACCGTGTTGTCCCAGCTTCCTGTAACCACATACTTGCCGTCCGGCGAGTACTCGGCCGAGGCCACCGCGCCGTGCGGGCTGAAACTCATCAACTCGCGGTCGGCGATGGGCACGTTCTTGCGCACGTCCCAAAGTCGAGCCGAATCGCCACCGACGGTGATCACATGATCGGCCTGAGGAGAAAATGCGGCCGCCCAAACCAAGCCACGATGAACCGGGCCGCCCAGATCCAAGAATGGTCCCAGACGATCAGCAGCTACGGGGAATCGCATCTCGCGGCCATCGCTCAGGTTCCAAAGGCGGACCATGCGGTCGTCGGGCGATACGGTCATCCCCACGAGTCCATCCGGCGAGATGTCCACAGAAAAGATGGTTTCCCAAAGCTCTGCGGGCCGGACTTCGAAGGCTTTCGCCAGCTTCTCCGCGGTTTCGGGCGAGGCTTCTCGCTTGGCTGCCAGTAGATCCGACACCAGGGCCTCGGCGAGTCCGCATTGGCTGGCTACCTCCGGCTCGTCCCAGCGGAAGTCCTTCATGTAGCGTCGCAGGTTTTGGGCGAACGCGTTCTTGCCACCCCGCACCTCCAGCGTTCGGACAAGCTCGGCGCGCTGTGCATCCCACAGTCGGACGTTGCCATCGGTACAACTGGTCAGAGCGAAGCGGCCATCGCGGGAGATAGCCATAGCGGCAACGGAATCGGGATGGCGTAAGACCAACGCTTCGTCCTCTTTGCCCGATGGAATGTGCCATTGACGGACGACTTTGTAGTTGCTGGCTGTCAACAGCCGTTTGCCGTCCGCCAGGAACGCCGCCGCATTGATCTGGGCGTCGTCCCAAAAACGCTGGATCTCTTGACCGGTCTGGCGGTCCCACAGCACACAACGTCCGTTGCGATCGCCCGTGAACAGGATGTTTGTGTCCGGCGAAATGGCGACTGCCGTCACTTCGGTCTTGTGACCCGGCAGTTCGAACAACAGTTCACCGTTCTGAGCGTCCCACAGTTTGGCCGGCCAGACAACACTGCCCGATTCGTCCTTCGCGCTTCGGCTTCCCGTCAAGACCCACCGTCCGTCGGCCGACAGGGCAACGGCACCTCGCAGCCCTGTTCCCGTGAGACGCAGATCGGCCAATTCAGCGCCGGTGGCGATGTCCCAAATGCGCACCGTGTTGTCGACTGCCGAAGTCAGTAGTCGCTTTCCGTCCGGGAAAAACAGCCCGACAGACGTCGTGAAACTATGGCCTTCGCGCAGAGTCAGAAGTTGCTTTCCCGAATTCAGCTCCCACGTCTTGGCCGAGCGATCGCGGCTGGCAGTGACGACTTGTTGGCCATCGTGTGAGAACGAGGCCGCGAGAATGGCGTCCAGGTGTCCATCCAGCACGCGACCGCGTAGCACTCGGGCTTCTTCGTACCCTTCGATATCCCAGAACTTGACTCGGCCGTCATGCCCACCCGAAACGGCCAGTCGATCCTCGGCCGCGAACCGGCAGGATCGCACCCGACCGGCGTGGCCGCGCAACGTCTTGATCAACTGGCCGCTGCGAACGTCCCACACGTTGACGGTGTTGTCTTGGCTGCCGCTGATGATTCGCTGGCCGTCCTGCGAAAAAGCAAGACTGCGCACGGCCGCTTTGTGGCCCTCCAACGCGATACACTTCTGCAATGGAAACTTGCCCTGCTCGATCGCTAATGCATAGTCGAACGGCTCGATCTCGTCGGGGTCCCAGATCAGCACGCGATTGTCCAATCCGCCCGAGGCCACCAACTGCCCATCGGGCGAAAAAGCGACAACATAGATGGGAGTCTGACTTCCGCCTCGGCGGTGGCCGATGAACGGTGCGCCAATCGGTTCGCCCGTTTCGACCGACCAGACCATGGCCGACCCGTCGTGGCTGGCCGTGACAATGCGTTGTTCGTCCGGAGAAAACGCGGCGGACCACACCCACCAGTCGTGCCCCACGAAGGTGCGGATCAGCTCGCCGGTTTCCACGTTCCAAAGGCGGGCCGTCTCGTCGTAGGAGCCGGTCAACAGCCGCTTGCCGTCGCGAGAAAACGCGACGCTGAGCACCGAATCTTCATGGCCGTCCAATCTTCTGACCAGCTCTCCGGTTTGGGCATCCCAAAGTCGCAAGTAGCCGCCTGCCCGGTCGCTGCCGCCGGTGACGACCAAACGGCCATCCGGCGAGAAGGAAACCGCGTTGACGAAACTCGTCTTGCCATGCGGGATGACCAATGGCGGATCGTCCGAATCGATGGTCCAGATCTTGGCCATGCCCTCCCAACCGCCGGCAAGTAGTCGTTTGCCGTCGGGGGAAACGTCGATCGCCTCCAAACGCGCACCGGCCTCGAATTCGCGGATACCTTGCTCGCAGAGAAACCGCAGACGGCCCCATTCCCAGTTGCGCAGTTCGGGTCTGCAGTCGTCAAGCAATTCGCGCGCCGCATCGAAGGCGTTCTCTTCGATCTTGGCAGCGGCCAGACCGATCTCCGCGACGTACGCCTGGTACTGCGCCTCGGCTTTTGCCTTTTCTTCCAGTTCTTTGGCGGCCAGTGCTTCCGCCTCGGCCTTCTCGGCAGCCTCCCTGGCTTTCTGTTCCTCTTCCTTGGCCGCCAACGCCTCTTCTTTCGCTTTCTCCTCTTGTTCTTTCGCCTTGCGCTCTTGCTCCTCCGCCGCGAGGGCCGCTACCTTTGCCTCTTCTGCGGCGATTCGTTGGCGCTCGGCTTCCCGGAACTGCTCCTTCGCGTCGGCCTCCGCTTTTTCAGCCCGGTCCCTTGCTAATTCGGCCTGAAATCTTGCCGCAACCGCGGCATTTCGCTGATGGTTGACGAGAAGGAACGCTGCGGTGCCCCCAATCAGAATCAACACAATCAATCCCACAACGGCACGTTTCGCTTTCTTCAGCCTACGTTGCCGCGCATCGCGTTCTTCAAGTGCGACCTGAATCTCTGCGTACACCTCCGCATGTTCCGGGATACTCCTATCCAACAGCGACGCGCCGAGATCGTAGTCGCCTTTGCCGAGAGCGCTCTGGGCATACGCCAGCCGTGCCGTTACCAGTCCCTCTGCCGCTCGATCGTTGCCATCCCAGAGATTCAGTGCCTCCTGAAAACCGAACACGCACTGGGCGTAGTCCTGGTAGTCGTCGCTGTGCCGGGCGCCTTCCAAGTCCTCTTCGGCTCGCGCGGCCAACGCGATGCTTTCGGAGTGCGAGAGGTACTGGCGAATCGCATCCTGGAAATCCCGGACGGAGGCGTAGCGGTCCTCGATCTTCGTGGACATCGCCTTCAACGCGACGTCGACCAACTCGCCTTTCTTGTTGGTGGGCGTGATTACGTTCTTGCTGGCGGCGATCAGGCATTTCATCACGTTCTTGCCGGTATGAGGCGTAACGCCGGTGACGCATTCGTACAGCATCGCTCCCATCAGATAGACGTCGCTTGCCTCGCCGATCTTGGCAAACGGCCCCGTGGCCATCTCCGGCGCCATGTACGCCGGTGTGCCGCCCATGCTGGTCGAGGTGGCCACGTTTCGGTTTTTTTTGAATTGCTTGGTGGGAATCGCCAACCCCCAGTCCATTACCAAGACCTCGCCGTACTCGCCCAACATGATGTTTTCCGGCTTCAAGTCGCGGTGTATGACGCCGCGCGAGTGGGCGAAGGCCACGGCGTCGGCCGTTTTCATCAGGACTTCGATGTTCTCCTGCAGAGACATCTTGTAGATACGCTCGTCCCACGGCGTGCCCTGCACTCGTTTCATCGAGTAGAACAACGCCCCCGACTCGTTCGTCCCCAAATCGTAGATAGGCACGATATTCGGGTGATCCAGGTCGCCGGTGATCACTGCCTCGGAAAGAAACTTCTTCCGCTGCACCTCGTCGCCAGTCGTCTCGCCTTTCAGCATCTTGATAGCGACGGTTCGATCGATGGACGCTTGCCGCGCGACGTACACAACGCCCATGCCGCCTTCGCCCAATAGATTCAACAGGTCATAGTCGGCGCGCACGGTTTGCGGTGCCGATGGCACGTCGTCCCTCGAGCGAACGGCGCGTGCCTGGATCACCAGGGTCGAGTGTCTGCCGACGGTTCCCGTCTGCCGGCCCTTGACTGTCATATTGGGCCGGGCGGTGTTGACGTCGTCGCCCCACACAGCCGACATCTGCCGCGTGGCGTCGTCAGGGATCTCCGCCGAATCCTGCGTCGCACCGATGTCCCCATCCTCGACAAACGTCGATCCGCCCTTCGGCTCCACGTCTCCGGTCTCGATGGTCTGGTCGATCGCGACATCGGGAGTTGTGCCGGTGCCCGAATCGGCTGGGTCTGCGGCATCGAGGTCTACGGTTTGGTCGATGTTTGCCTGGGTCGGCGCCTTCTTCTTGTCCTTTTGCTCCGAGGCTGAAATCGGCGAGAACTCGTCCGAATCCATCGTCTGTCCGATACCGTCATCGCGTGGCTCCGCTTCAGCGGCCGATGACGAGTCCTCTGCTATATCGACAGAATCGAATGTTTGCCCGATGTCGTCATCGGTTGTATCCGACTCGCGTTGTTCCGGGGAATCTTCCGGCAACTCGGTTGAATCCACGGTCTGATTGATTGTCGCGTTCGTGTCTTTCTCGCCGCCTTCGTCGCTGACGCCCTCGGGCAATTCAGCGGAATCAAGCGTTTGTTGAATCTCGTCCGAGGTACCCTCAGCGCCCGCGTCCTCTGGCGGAACGCGGAACTCGTCCGAATCCAGCGTCTGATCTGGGCCTTGTTCAGGCATCGGCGGCTTCTTCTGGTCGTCGTGGTCAAACGCACGTTTGGCCATTATTCCACTCCCTCGCCCTTTCAGGCGATCGTCGTTAGTGTCTCGTTCGTTTCCGCCGAATGCGGCGGTATAGTCTGGCGGCCGTGGACAACGAATGCGGCCCCGCTTCAAAGGCCCGGTCCACTTGGTCTGCCCAGCGGCCACGCATCGCATAAGCCCCCAAACCAGCGCCAACTGCGACACCGGCTTTGACCGATGCGGCTGCTTCGTCGGTTTCGGGTGTCGTTTCCATCGAGGACCCGTCGGGCGTTGCCGACGCTGTTGTATCGTCCGCTGGCGGTTTGGGCGGAGCAGTCTTAGCGTCGCCAGGCGTGGCCTCGACAGGCTCGCCCTTCGGCGCGGTCTCCTGATCGCCTCCCGGCTGACGTTCGCTGACGTTTTCGCGGAAATCGGACGTTACGACTCGCCCCTGATACACATGGACGTCGCGGACCGAGCGGACTCGCTCCGAACCTGCTTCCTGCAAGTATACGCGGTAAAACCCGTTGGGGAACTTTTGAAAGACATCTTCCAACATTCCCTCCAACACCTCTACCGGCAAATCGACATCATCACCCTCTTTGCCTGCAGCATCCACGCGACGGAAGAGAACACGAAGGTCTGTGACAAGCGTAGTCTCGATCTCCGAACGTTCCATTTCGAACGCATTGGATTCTTGTGAAGCCGAGGATGCCTGAGATGCGATCACATAACCGCCACCCGACCTGCGCAACTCGACTGGGACAACTTCCGATTTCTCAACTTTGATAAAGGCGATCAGACCCTCGCCTGGTACAGTGAGTTCCACCCGGACCGTGGTTTCGATCTTGAATCCGGCAGCAGAGAATTCGATCGCTTCGATCACACTGCCCGGCCGCGGGTCGTAGCGAACCGTCACGTCGACCGGAATCTTCGCTGCCGGGTTCTTGGGATCTGGATTACCGAGCGAATAGGTGTGCGAAAAGCGATGCGTTCCGGCGTCGTGCTGAGCGGCCGGATTCGACGCGGCGTTGCCGGGAATCGGATGGTCGTCGATTGGCTTGTTACCCGGAAAATCGTTCCAGTCATTGACAATACGGAAGTTCTCCTCGGCAAAATCGGCCGGATCGCCGACCGTCACGTCGATCTCCGCAAATCCCCCGGACGTTACGTGCGAACCGCCGTGATCGATGGGCGTGACGGCCAACACCGCCGGCACATTTACGATTTCACCCGTGGCGGTGCGAACGATCACATACTCGCCCGCCGGAGCGGTGAGCGACACGATGCCGCCCGCGGTGACGCGAATCCGGCCCGCTCCGACCACTTCCAATTCCGAAGCCATTTTGCCCGCAACGCTATTCTTGACGGTCAGATCAGCGCTCGCTGTGAGGCCGATGTCGCCGCCGCCGAGTTCGCGAATCGGCGAATCAACGTCCAGGTTGCTCATCACTTCGATGCCGATGCCACCGCCGTTGGCCGTAACAGCCACCGGATCGCCGTTGGTGTCTACCAGCCCGGCGCCGATCCCGCCGACAACCAGATCGCCAGTGTTGACCAGGTGAACACCGCCGGCTCCTCCGTTGGCTTCGACATGTCCGGCAGCCCCACCGTTCTGTAGTTGTGTCTCAAGCGGATTGCTGCTGGTGCCAATGCCCGAGCCGGCCCTCACAACCAGATCGGCGGCAAAGATGTCTTGGGCGGCGCTGGCGTCCCCGTCCAGGACCGCTCCGGCTGCGGTGATGGTGACGTCATCGTCAAAGGCCGTTGTCGATCCGGCGAGCCGGATGTCGCCCGATGTCAGGGTGGTGTACCGGATGTCGCCCTTCCCGTCTGCCGTCACTGAGTTGCCGCCGATGATCAGGTCGCCGCCAGTGTTGGCCAGCATAATGTTGTCTTCCGTGTCCGCTGGTGTGCCGTCGCCTGCCGTGCTGACGGTCGTGAAGCTGATGCTGCCACCGCCGGATTGGCTGAACGTGATATTGCCGCCGCCGGCAAGCGAAAGCTCATCGACGGTTACGTCGGACGCGAGCGAGTTATTGATGTTGATATTGCCGCTGGTATCGTTGATGATGTCGTCGAAACTGGCCACCGCCGTCGAAAGAACCGACGCGTTGCCGATTCCCGTCGCGGCGTTCAGATCGGCCGTTCCGGCGCCAAGCGTTCCAGTCGCTTCGATCGAACCGGATTGGTTATCGTCGGTGTCGGAATTGATGTCGAGCAGATTGCTGATCGCGGTGCTCACGGCCGTCACGTTGCCCGCCGAGTTGATTTCCAACTCCGCCGGGGTTCCGCTGTCGGTCAACGGTTCTTGTAGATCAACGTTGCCGGCCACCGATGTGATCCTGTTGATTCCCGTCGCGCCGCTCAGATCAATCGGGCCGTCGATCGTCGTGTTGCCCACCGTGGCCACGAGATCGACGACTTGCGCGAGATCGACCTTCGTCGCAACTTCGTCGATCAATAACGTGTTCGCCGCCGTGACATCGCCGTCGAAGTCCAGGACACTTGCCTGCCGAATAGTGATACCGGCAGTCGTCGAACTCACGGTCGAAGCGAAATTGAATGTGTCATCGTCCGCGCCGCCGGTCTGCGCGCCGTCGAGGGTGACCGTGCCTGCGGTCCACGGGCCGCCCGCGTTCAGCGTGCTTGGCCCCGCATCTTGGAGATTCACGTCGAGCACGTTCGCGATTGCGATCGAGGACGTAATGATGTCGGTGTCGGCATTGATCTGGAACAGACTCGGCGAGCTGTCGGTAACCGGTCCCAAATCTACCGACCCGCCGGTCGCGGTCACGACGTTCGTAGTGGCGCCGCTGCCGCTGAGGAAGATACCCTTCACGTCGGTCCCGGCATCCACGTCACCCGCCTGGGCCGTCAGGTTGACGTTGCCGGCCAGGTCGATCCGCGTGCTGATGTCAGTCGCCGTGATATCGGTGGCCGCCGTCAAAGTGCCGTCCAGGTCCAATACATCAACATCGTTGAACGAGATGTCGGCAGTGTCGGCCGTGATCGTCGTGCTGAAACTGGCATCGTCGTTGTCGTCGTTGCCGCCGTCGATGTTCACTTCGTTTGCATCGATCCGGTTGGCCGCAAGCTGCGCGTTCTGCGTGTCGTTGTCGTTGTCGAAGTTCACGTTCAGAATCGAATTGATATCGACGGTGTCGAGGGTTACACTGCCTTCGCCATTGATCGTGAGAGAGTCGGGGCTGGTCCCCACGATCTTTACCAGATCGACCACCGCATCGCCATTGCCGTCAACGACGTTGTTCGTGCCGGTCGTCCCCGAGAGGTTGATTCGGTTCACATTGGTCGCGATCAGCAGAGCCCCGTTCTCGGCCGAAAGATCCGCATTGCTGTCCAGATCGACTTGATTTGAGACGTTCTGAATCGTCAACGAGGTCTCTGCCGTCACGTCGTCGTTCGTGCCGATTCCGTCGCCGAAGTTCACGTTGGAGGCGTTGCTGATGACGATCGTTCCCGTAGCCGGATCGGTCGTCTCCAGTTTGTCATTGAAATTAAAGGGGTCGTTTGTGCCCGTGCCGTCGATGGTCATCTGACCGGCTTGCAGAGCGTTGGCGATCAGCATCCCTACACCGCCGTCCACGTCGACGTTCACGTCCAATAGCACGTCTGGCTGATCATCCAGAATTACCGAGTCCAGGGTGATGTTATCATCGGCGTTCAACTCAAACTCATCAACCGCGCCCGAGTCACTGACCGCCGCCAGCTCGATGTCGCTGCCATTAGCGGTAATCCTATTGATGCCTGTCCCGGCCAGGTCAATCAGTGTCACCGCATTGTTGATGTCAACGTCGCCTGCTTGCGCCAGCAGATCGACGTCGGTGCCGAGTTGAACCTCTGCCGCGACGTTCTGGACCGTCAGGTTCGTTTCCGCGGTCACATCCGCATCGGCTGCGAAGTTCACGTTGCCCGCCCGATTGATGACGATCGTACCCGTGGCCGAGTCGGTGGTTTCGACCGTGCCGTCGAAGTTGAACACATCGTCGGTGCCCGTACCATCGAACGTCATCCGGCCGGCCTGCAGCGTGTTGCCGGTGAACGTGCCGCCACCGCCGTTTTCGTCCAGGTTCACGTCCAATAGCACGTCTGGCTGATCATCCAGCACGATTGTATCGATCGTGATGCTCCCGTCGGCATTAATCTCCAATTCATCGACCGCGCCGGAATCCGTTATCGCCGCCAACTCGATGTCGCTGCCCCGAGCTGAAATGATATTCGCGCCCGTGCCGGCCAATTCGATCAGCGTTACCGTGTTATTGATATCCACGTCACCCGCTTCGGCGGTGAAATCAACGTTTGTGCCCAGTTGTACTTCAGTGCTGACGTTTTGAATCGTCAGACTCGTTTCCGCTGTGACATCCGCGTCGTCGGCGAAGATCACGTTTGACACGTGACTGATTGTGATCGCGCCGGTGGCAGCGTCGTTTGTGTCCACAGTCTTGTTGAAGTTGAACACGTCATCCGTCCCCGTACCGTCAAGCGCAAATGAGCCGGCCGTGATAGTGCCGTTTGCCGTGAACGTCGCCGCGGCACCGCCATCGATATCCACATCCACATCAGCCGCACCCGTCACGTTCACCGCACCGTCCAGCGTAACGCTTGTTGTTGCGTCCTGAATGTCGAACGAATCGACCGTCATGGTTTGATACGACTGGGTTTTGCCGTCACGGACGGTCAAGTTGCCGCCGCCCGACAGCGCACCACCAACCGTCACATCGCCAGCCGGTCCGGCATCCAGATCAAGATTGTTGCCAACCGTACCAACTGTCGACATGAAATGAATATTGCCCCCAGTCGCTCCTGTCGTGTTCAGGTCAATGCTGTCGGTCAATACCACCGGGTCGCCAAACGTAACGTTGTCGTTTGTCGTGTCAATGTCCGCGCCGATGCTGACGGCGTTAAACTGACCTTCCGTGAACGAGCCGTCGAGGTCGAGATTGCCGTCACCGATCGTCAACGTCCCCGTGCTGGTTCCATCAATATTGACCGCGCCGCTGTTGGCCGTCGTGATCATGGCGGCATCGGCAAACGTTACATTTGCCTTGTTATTGATGTCCAGCGCGTCGCCGGCTCCGCCGTCGTCCAAGTTGATTGCGCGATTGAATCTTGCGTCGCCGCCGGGACCGTTCAGCGTCAGCGATTGAGCGTTGACGGTCGAGTGCAACGTGACGTTGCCCGCAGTTGTCGCTGTGGCATCACCCAGGCGAGTCCCCGCCGAACCGATGACATTTCCATTGCCCGCTGTACCGAAAGTCATCGCGCCGTTGCCAGCATCAACGATCAAATTCGCGTTCGCGCCCGTGGCTGTGATGCTGCCCGTCACGAAGGCGTCCGCTCCCACGTCGTCGTCATCGTTTTCGGTGTCCAACGTTAGCGTCGTTCCGGCGGTGATACGTACGGAGTCATGGATGCCGATTTGGCCTTCGTTCGTTCGGATCGTCTGCGTGTTCAGCGAGTTGGTCGTCGCATTGGCGCCGTTGATCGTCAAGGCATCGCCTGCGCCGGTCAGCGTAATGCCGTTCGTGATATTCACCGTCGCACCGCCGGCCTGAACGGTGAAATTTGTGTTGGCGGTGAGTCCGCCGGCACCGCCATCGAAATTGATCGTTCCACTCTGATTGGCCGGATTACCAAACTGAGCGTTGTCATATCCGATTTCCAGAAGGCCGATTGTTCCCTCCACCGCGGCGACTGCATCGGTCGTCACACCACCTGCACCGTCGCCGACGTTGTAGGTTGTCGCCGGAGCGAGCGAACGGAACAGGAGGTTGGGTGCGGCGCCGATGCTACTGATGATTCGAGATGTCCCACCGTTGTCGGCGTCAATCACAGGCCCGTCGAAAGACGAATCAATTCCGCGCATGTCAATTGTGACGCTGCCGCCCGTGTCGGTCGAATCGATTTCGACGCTTGATTGCGCCGTTACCCGCAGTCCCGCGCCTTCGAAATTGGCGTCGATGTCAAGGTTCCTGGCATCAATGGTCGTCAACCCAATTTCCCCACCGGCAGCGGCTCCCAAGGGCCGGTTCAGATCGACATCGCCATCGGTCCCGGCATTGATCGTCAGCGGCTCGCCGCCCGCAGCGTCGAGCGGCGCGGAAATCGTCACGCCGGCGTCCGTTGTGCCATCGCTACGGATGGTCACCAGATTGCCGCCGTTGCTGAGCAGCATCCGGCCGCCGGCCGACGTTAGATTGATCTGTCCCGCCGGGACAGTTCCACCGTTCGTGCTGTCGATAATGTCCCCGTTCAGAGTGATCGCCGTCCCGGTCGGCGCCGTGGCATTCAGATCGATGTTTGAATTGCCGGCTCCACCGCCGCCACGGGTCGTAATCGCGCCAGTGGTAATCTCATCCGCATCAAAGCCAACGCTTGCAGCCGTGATGACCGTATTCAAGACAATGTCGCCGTCCAGATCCGCTCCCTCGCCGGTCGCATCGAACATTAGATCGACGTTCGATCCATCAACGGCGGTCAGTCCCACCACGCCGAACACGATGTCGCCTCCGCGCGTCCCATCCGTATTGTCGTCCGTGTCGATCTGAAACGCGCCGGCATCGTTGGCAGTCACGTTGATTGAACCGCCCGTGACTCCCTCGAAATTGACTTCGCCATTTCGCGTGAAAACATCGCCGTTGATGGCGACCGTACCACTGGTCGAATCGATGTCCACGGCGCCAAGCCGCACATTGCTGCCCACATCTCCACGAATCGTGACTGCGGCGTCGCCGGATCGGATATTCAATCCTTGGACTCCAGCCGCAGTTGCGTCGATATCGGCCGCCGAGGTCGCTCCGATCGCGATTGTGCCGTCGGTGCCGTCGTCGTCCGTATCGATCGTGACCGTGCCACCGAAGTCGATGTTGTCGCTGTTCAGGTTCACTGCCCCGGCATTCAGTGCGGCATCGCCGTCGGTCGTGTCAAGCGTGCTGTTGATAATGATCTGCGTGACCGCGGCTGCGCTGCCGATGTTGATGCCGGCCGTACCATTGGTGTCCGTGTCGTCGAGAGTCACGACCTGCGCGTTTTGAACGTCCAGGCTAACCAGGGCGGCCGACGTTCCCACGTCGTCCTTGAACGTCACGTTGCCGCTGGGAGCGTTGATAGCCAGCGACCGGCTCGTAGCGTCGGAATTCACCGTCTTCTCGAATGTAATCCCGCCGCCCGAATCGGTCAGCGACACGTTGGCCGTCAGCGTCACCGGGTCGTTGTACGTCTGCGTGCTGCCCTGAGCGCTGATATTGGCGCCAATCTCCGTCGTCCCGCCCGCGTTGGTCGTCAGGCTGGCCACGGCCACGTCGCCGCCGATTACCCCGTTGATGTCGGTGGTCCCCGTGCTGTCGAGGTTCACCGCGTGGTTGCCGTCGATGGTGCCGTTCAATTCGATCTTTCCGCTGCCCGTGCTGATCGTCAGTGGCGACGAGAGATCCGTGTCCGCGTTGACCGTCACCTGCTTGTTCGCCGCCGACGTGTCGATCGTCACCAAAGCTCCGGAAATCGTGAGGCCATCCTCGTTGGCCGTGGCGCTGCCCAAGGTCACCGTGCCCGCCGAAGTGAATGTCAAGCCGTCCAGCACCACGCCGCTTTGGAAGTTACTGCCCGTATCGCCTTCCAGCACGTCCACATCCTGGCGGAGCGTCACCACGCCTGCGCCGTTGGCCTGCACGATGCCCTCGCGCGTCCGCAGCGTGCTCACGAACTCCGTCGTGCCGGTGGAGTTGATCGTAATCGCCGCGTCCACTCCGTCGCCTATTGGCGTTGTGCCGCCCACAGCGCCGGTGAACGTTGTTGTACCGGAGTCGGCCAGGACCAGATCGAAACCGCCATCCAACGTCGCATCGAAATCGATATCGTTAGCCGCCAACGTCACGCCACCGGTCAGCGACACGGGATCCTGAAGATCGATCTTCGCCGCAGCCGTCAGATTGGCCCCCAGCAGGATCTCGCCGCTGGTGTCTTCAGCGTTCACCGTAATTCCGCCGCCGGCCGTCGTCTTGATGTGGCCGTCAATCACGACGTCGGCACCTACGGGAACATTCGCAGTTTGTCGCTGAAGAGTGACATTTCCTGCGGCTTCGATCTGGTTGTTGGTGCCGTCTGCATCGATCAGTGTGCTTTCCTGTGTCCCCGTATGACCGGTGATCAGATCGGACCCGGTCAAGCTAACGCCGGCAGCCGAACTCAGCTTGGCGTCCGGCGTAGGAGCCTCGTCGATCCACACGCCGCCGGTGCCGCTGCCGTCGCTGTCGGCCGTGAGATCGATGTTCCCGGTGGTGCTTTCCACCTTCGCCCGGACGACGATGTCCCGCGGGGCATCGAAATCGACGGTCGCCGAAGTGACATCGGCGCCGATCACGATGTCGCTGGTGCTATTCGTGTTTCCATTGAGCGTGATCGCGCCTTGGCCCGCCGTCAGCGGTGCGTTCAAGTCCACGTCGCCCGTTATCACCACGCCACCGCTCGTTCCCGTTTTGGTATCGATGGCCTTGTTGACGGTGATTGTTCCGTTGACGGCATTGATCGTCACCGCCCCGCCGTTGACACTACCACTGCCGGTCACGATCCCCTCTTTGCCGCCCACGGTGCCAATCTCCAGGTCGCCCGATTCGCGGAACTCGACCTTTCCACCGGCAGTTTCCGCCGCCAAGGTCCCGACAGCGTTGTTCGTGCTGGTGTTCAGCAGGAAGTCGGCCGTGCTGACGGTGCTCAACAGCAGCAACTCGTTGCCCACAATGGAACCGGTTGACGCCTGTGTCGCATCGCCACCTTCGTTGTTCAGATCGAGCGTCACTCGGCCGCTGCTGCTGTGAGCCCTGACCGCTCCGTTGAGCGTCATCGAGCCGTCGTTGTCCGTGTCGCCAAAGCCGGAATCAAACGTGACGTCGCCGTTGGCACCGGTCGCCCGTACCGTGGCGTTGGCGTCGACGATAATCCGGTCACCGGCCTCGAACACCACGTCTCCGCCGATCGACTCGACAGTGACATTGGCGGCAACGGTGACGTTGTCGAAGTTCGTCGTCCCAGTCTCGAACGCCTGAGCGGTCAGTGAACCGCCGCTGGATGTACTGTGGACGAAAGTGATCGGGCTGGTAGCCTGAAGCACCGTGACGCCACTGCCGCCGTTACCGGAGGTTGTCAGGTTGTCGACCGTAGTGACGATCAACGCGTCTGTGTTGGAGATTCGTACGTCGCCGGATGTCGTGTTCGAGAACGCCAGGTTGGTCACCTGCGTGTCCAATTCATTGCCCGAGCCGTCGCCAATTCCCGTCTTGGCTCGCAGGGCAACACTGCCGGCCCAGACATCAGCACCGCCCGTATCGCCGCTATCCCGGATGGCGCCGCCGGTCGTCGTGACTTGAACTTCGCCCGTGGTGATCAACGTCGCAATCTCGATGTGTCCCGTCGCATCCACGTCGATGGTCGAGCCGCCATTGGCAGTGGCGCTGGTACCATCGTCCATGGTGATGCCGCCATCGGCGTCGGCGCCGCCGTGGTTGGCCGAAATTGTCAGTGTGCCGTTTGCCACAACGGTCGAATTCGACCGGATGTAGATGTCGTCGCCACCCAATAGCGATACCAGGCTGCTGGTCGATTGGACCGCGGCGCCGTTGCTGACCGTCAAATCGTCGCCGGAGCCGTTGTTGTCGGTGGCGGTCAGCGTTACCGCGCCAACCCCGGAAATGGTGGCGTTATCCACCAGCAGCGGACTGTTGGACGTAAGGTCGATCGTCGCGCTGCCGGTCGCGATAACAGCGGCCAAATCGGAGATTTCGACGCCTTCCGCATCGGCCGACGCGCCGACGATCCGGATATTGCCGTCGACGGAAGCCACTTGCGTGCCGACTCCTTCAATACGCAATCCATCGCTAGAGCTTCCCGCACTGCCGCCCATGCCGTCGATCGTGATCGTCGCCGCGCCGAGCCCAGTACCGCTGGACTGGGTCAAGGCACTACTGGTCAGTTGCACACCGTGATTGGAATCCCCTGTGTCGCCGCCTCGGCCGGTCAGCGAGATATCGCCGCGTGTCGAGGTGATCGTGGCATCGTCCAGAACGATGCCAACGAAGTTGCCCGCGGCCGTGCCGGCTGTGTTGGCGTTCAACGTGACGAAGCCGTCGACCGCCGTGATGCTCGATCCGGACTGCATTTGGATCGATCGTGTGGCGTCCGCGTCGATCTTACCGCCAGCGTCCGTTGAGACGGCGGAGTCGATGATCACGTCGGTGCCGGCGTTCAGATCGATATTGCCGTCGCCGTCTACGTCGGCATCGCCGCCGGTGACGGTTACGTTGGCGTTGATTCTTAGGTGATCGTCGCTGCCGCTATCGTTCGTCGCCGCCAGCGTGATGTTGCCACCGTCCTTGTTGACTACAGACTGATTAACCGTCAGCGGACTGGTTGCCGAAATGATGACATTGTCGCCCGTGGTGGCCGTACCGTCAGCATTGTCGATACTCACGCCATTCAGTCCGTCAACGGTGCCAAGGATCAAAGCACCGTTGTTACGCAGGTGGACGTCGCCGGAGCCAGTGAGTGCAGCGACTGTGGTGACTTGGAGGTCGAGATCGGCGAGCCCCCCCGCTGAATCGGTGCCGATCCCGGAACCGGCTCGCAACGCCGTCTGGTTGCCGACGATGTTGATCTTGGGCGTTGCATTGTCGAGTTCGCCGGTCAAGTTGTCGGTAATGGCACCGGCACCATTGTTGTCGCTATCGGCCGTTACGACGATCGTCGCGCCGCTACTGGTCAACGTGCTCAGTGCCACGTTCCCCGTCGCGATGTACGTGATTTGGCCAGTGCCGCTCGTGGTCGTGGCCCCATCAGCCATCGTGATGCCGCCGCCCGCCGCCGTCACGTCCACCGTACCCAAGCCACCGGTGGTGATATCCGAGTCTTGAGTCGCCTCATCGCCGTCGATGTCGATCGCACCGCTGCTGGAACTCACCACCGCGTTGACATCCACCGTGCCCGCGTCCGCATTGAGGGTCACCATGCCCGAACCATGGGCCGTCACCACCGAGTCGATCGTCAGACCGCCTCCATCCACGTCGATGTTGATGTTGCCGTTGCCCGCCAAGGTCCGCACGCCCGTGCCGCCGATCACCAGCCCGTTGGTTTCGTGGACAACGATGTCCCCGCTGGTGTTGTTGGTGGCCACCAACGTGCCGACCGTGGTGTCGATGTCGTTGCCGCTGCCTATACCGGTAGCTGCGTTCACGACCACCGTGCCGCTGTCGGCCACGATATCCACGGCTGTGTCGCCGCCATCAACCACTCCGCCGCCGGTGGTATCGATCGTCGCGGCTGTGGCCGAAGTGTTGCTCGTCTGAACGCTTCCCAGCGTGATGTCGCCGGCCGCGTCCACGTCGATCGCTCCAGTCTTGGCGTTGATGACAGCGTTGTCGGTGCCGCTGTCGGCCATGAAGACTACGCCATCGTTCCCACTACCGGTATCTGCCGTGATCGTGACGGTTCCGCCTTCGCCGGTCACGTCACCATCGACACCGAAACGCACGTCTTCTTCGCCAGTGAGCGTGATGTCAGCGGCGCCGCCTGATGTCTGCATGCGGCCATTGATGATCGTATCTGCATTGGCAGGCGCGTTCGCGCCGTCCTCGACAGTCACATTACCCACCGCCTTGACCTGGAGGGCGCCGTTATCAGTCTCGACGCGTACGCTATCGATGGCTTCCTCCGCAGCGACAATCGTCTGGCCCGCTCCCGGCAAGGTTGAAACGGTGGCGTAGACGTCAGATCCCGTCACCTGAGCGTGACGGCTGGAATCGACCTGCCCAGCGGCCTCGACCCACACGCCGCCCACGCCGTCGCCGTCCGAGTCCGCCGCCAGGATGACATCCGCCGCGCCCGTCGTCATCAGCGCGGCTCCGACCAGAATGTCGCGCGGTGCGGTGAAGTTGATCGTACCCGATGAAGTGATATCGGCGTTGATGTCCAAGTCGGCGATCGAGGCAGTGTTGCCGTTGAGTGTGATAGTCCCGCCCTTGGTGGTCAACGTGTTGTTGACAATCACAGCTCCGGTGATCGAAACGGTCCCATCCGTGCCACTTCCCGCCGTGGTAATTGCCTGGGTCACGGTGATCGTGCCGCCGGGCGCGTTGGAGGAATCGATTGTCACATGGTCGTCGCTGGTGCTGATGCCGTCGGTGGTGCCCACCGTGCCGACGGTCACTCCGTCGTCGTCCCGGAAGTCGATCGCTCCGTCCGTATCGGCCGCGATCGTGTCCACGTCGTTGGTGGTGCTGGCAGCCAGCGCAAACGAACCGCTTGATCCCGCGCTCAGGAGCAACAGTTCGCTGGCGGTAATAGTGCCCGTGGCAGCTTGCGTGGCTCCGGCCTGAGCGTTCAAGTCCAGCGTCACGCGCGTGCCCGCGCTCAACGTGCCGTCCAATGTCATCTGTCCGTCGCTGTCCGTATCGCCAAAACCCGAGTCGAACGTCACGTTCCCGCTTGGCGCTTTCACGATCGCGTTGTTCTTGACGATGATCCGGTCGCCTGCTTCGAAGATCACGTCGGCACCGGTCGACTGGATTGTGACGCCTGAGTTGACAGTGATGTTGTCGGTGTCCGTGGTGCCGGTCTCTGAAGCTCGGGCGGTCAGCGTGCCTGACGAACTGGTATTGACCGCATAGATGATGGGGCTCGTCGCAACCAGCGTCACTGCACCGCCGTCGTTGCTGGACGAACTCAGGCCGTCGACGGATTTGATCGTCAACGATACATTGTTAGTGACATTGACGTCGCCGGAGGTACTATTGCTGAATGCGAGGCCCGCCAGCGTCGTCTCGAAAACGTTACTGCTGCCGATACCCGTGGCCGCTCGCAACGCTACATCCCTGGCCAGGATGTCCGAGGCACCGTCTCCGGCTCCAGCTTCGACAATTCCCGCTGCCGTCGTGATAAACGCATCGTTCGTGGCACCGGCATTCACTAGATCAACGACGACATCGCCTGCAGTGGTTGCCAGACGGATGTCGTTGGTTCCATCGTCCGTGGCCGACGTATCGACGTTCGTAGCGGTTAGCTGGCCACCGGCATCGATGGTGATCGAGCCGTTTGCGGTTTCCACGTTTGTGAGTTTGACGGGACCCGTTTCGTCGATATCGATATTCCCGGTGCCACTGACCGCAGCGTGGATTTCGGCCACCGCTGTATCCAGCGTAATACCCGTGACGGCATCTGCGGTAAGTTGGTCCGCCGTGACATCCGTGCTGCCGCTTGACGTGATGCCGCCGGTCTTGGCATTCAGAGTGACGTCGCCGGTGGTAGTCAAAGAGCCAGTAGTGAAGTCGACTTCGTCTACCTGGATGTCGGCGTTTCCCGAATCGATGTCGGTGCCGCCGGTAAAGGCCAGCGTCACCACACCGCTCCCGAGAGAATCGTCGACATTGAAAGCGGCATCGAAATTGGCATCGAGGCCAGCGACATTAATGCCATCCGCGCCGACTCCAGCGTGAATGGTGAGTGACACGTCGGGATTGTCGAAGGTCACGCTTTCGCCCACCGTAGAATCGACAATGCTCTGTCCGGCTGCGGCGGCATTTTGGAGCGTGATGGTCTCGTCCCCGCCGTTGAAGGTGAAGATGCGGTGGTCGGCGTCGATGCTGTCATCGATTGGCTCGAGCCCCGTATAGGTGATGTTGTCGCTGCCGCTGCCGTTGTAGCGGACATCACCGTCCCCCTCGGCATCAAAGAGGTGTTCGACCGTCGTCGCCGTGCCGCCCACCAGCTCCATTTCGTCGCCCGTACCGTCCTCGCCTCCCGAGCCGCCGGTGAACGTGACGCCCGACTTGGGATTGAACAGGCCGGTTGTGGGATGGTTAATGACCAGCCGGTCGTCGCCCTGCCCCGCGTCGAAGGTCAGCGAGGAAATGTCATCGAAGAAAACCTTCGGGCCGGCTGTCCCGCCGACAGTCAAAATGTAGTGGCCGGAATCCGCATCCGTGGCATTGACCGTGAGCCAATCGTTAAGGCCCGATCCGATGATTTTCAGGGCGCCCGACGTATCGACTTCGAGCGTTTCGAACTCGGAGTAGTTGATCGGCGCGTTAGTGGCGACGGTAATTGAACTGCCGTTGTCGGTGATCGTGCGACTCCCGGATTTCACGGTCAACTTGTCGCCCGGGTCACCGGTGGGGTTGTCGCCCGTCAGGTTCATGGTCATGGCGGTCACCACCGTGGGCACGTCCACCGTCACATGGTCGGCGCCCGATCCCATGTTTAGATTAAGTGTGGCTAGGCTGGCATACTGCAGATGCCCCGAGGCGAAGAAGTCGTCGCTGGCACCGGCGCCGATTGTGCCCGCGGCTGCGGCGGTCGGCGTGATGGTGACTGTGCGGTTGGTCGAATCTGCGCCGTCTTCGATAGACAGCGTGTCCGCGGTAATCGAAACATCCGCACTGCCCGCGGTCCCCACGTCGATATCCGCCACATCGAATTCAACGGTATCTGCGCTGGTGACGGTTAGCCCGGCCAAACGATTCGTCGTGCCGATGGCCGCTTGGAAGTCAACGTTGGCGCTGCCCCCGACGATCTTGAGTGTGTCATCGCTGCCCGGGTCGTTCACGGCGTTCGTGAAAGTAATGCTGTCACCGGCGATTCCACCGCCTGTTACTGTTACTGTCACATTCGCGTGCAGGTCCACCGGGCCGGTAAAGGTGATCGACGACGTATTACTGGTGTACGTAGTGCCGTTCAGATCGATGTTCGTGCCGTTGACCGCCAATTCCGTTTCGGCAAACACGTCATGGAGATCGATTTGCAGTGCGTTTTGGATCGTGACGTCCGTGCCGGTGGAAGTCACGGTCCCGCTGAACGTCAACGTGTCGTCACCCGAAGTGCCGTCCACCGTGATTCGACCTGCCTTCAACGCACCTGCCGCGAGCGCCCCACCTCCGCCGTTTTCGTCCACGTCAACGTCCAGCAGCGCCGACGTGTTGTTGTCCAAGGTCACCGTCGCCACAGTCACCCTGTCGTCCGCGTTGATCTCCAACTCCGTGATGCCCGCGCTATCGACCACGTCGTCCAGTTCCACCGAACCGCCAGTGGCCGTGATGATGTTGGTGCCCGCGCCGCTGAGGTTGATCTGAGCCACCTGATTATTCACATCCACGTTACCGGCCGTGGCCCTCAGATCCACGTTCGTGCCCAGATCTACCTCGGTGTCGACGTTCTGGATGGTCAATGTCGTGCCGGCAGTCACGTCGCCGTCGATATCTACGGCGGTGGCGTTGTTGACAAATATGGAACGGGCCGTCTGGACGGATCGAGTCAACTGGACGTCGCCGTTGGTCGAGCCGTCCGCATTGATCGTCAAGTCGCCGACGAAGGAACCGCCGGCAGTACCGTCGACGGTACCCAAGGTGATCTTGCCACCGGTATCGGCCGAGGAACTGTCGAGCACGAGGTCCCGGTCTGCCGCACCGCCGGAGATGGTCGTTGCCGCTCCGCGGATGAGAATATGCCCCGAATTGCCGCTATCGTTGGCATTCGAGTCGATGGTCAGCATCGATCCGACCGCCGGGGCGACGATTACATCGCCGTCAAGATCGACATTTTTGCCTGTTCCACCTGCAATCGTGATGTTGCCTTGCAGAGCGATATCGCCGGCAGCACCGAGTCCGTCAGCGGCGTCGACGGCCAGCGAAGCCAGGTAGTTGCCACCAAAGTCCCCGGCACCGGCAAACCATACAGTCCCATCGTTGCCCGCGCCGCCGGTCGTCGTGTCGATGGCGAGCGTCCAAGGCTGCACGTTGTCGCTGGAGAAGACCGTATCGCTGAAATCGGCGAAGCCACCGCTGGTCGCGATTGTTGTGTTGCCCGTCAGCACAGTGTTGCTGCCGAACTGCACGGCGTAGTTGCCGTTGGTGTGGCTGGTGTGGATAGCGGCTGCCGGCGGCGTCCCACCATCGTTGCCCACGGTGATCGTGCCGCCATCGGCCAGCACGCTCAGCGCACCCAAAGGCGCGACCTCGGTCCCGATCTGACCGGGAAGCCCCACGTCGCCGTCGTTGTCCGTCCCGTCGAAGATACCGTCCTTTCGTACGTCGATCGTCAACTCGCGGTCCGGACCGGTGATCGCGCCCGTGGCGGAAAACGACACGTTGCCTTGGTTGGCTACAGTGGGAGCGCTATCGATCCGGGTGTTGTCGTTCAGCGCGACTGACGCGGCGTTCCGGAAATCCACGTCGCCCGTAGTGACAAAGACCTGAGCCGCACCGTCGCCATCGCTGTCGTTCAGGTACAATGTGCCGGCGCTGGTCGCACCTCGAGTATCCATCGTAACGCTGTACACAACCGAACCGGCGCCAACGTCTCCTAGAAGCACGTCGCCGGCCGTCTGCGTGTTGCCGTTGCCTGAATTGACAACCACAGCGCCGGCGCCGTCCAGCATCGCACTGTCCAAATCGATCGTGCCCGTGTTCTGCAACTGATCCGCCGGATTCGCTTCGATCGTCAGGCCAGCCGACACATTCACGTTGCCGACGATCGCGACGACCGTGCCGCTCGTACCGTCCACTTCGATCGTCCCGTCGCCCGCCGTCAGTGTCCCCGGCAATGCATCCGCATCCGTGCCGTTGGTCGACATGTCGATCTGCACCGAATCGAAGTAGTTGCCTGACGCATCCCCGGTGATCTGGCCAAATTCAACGTTTCCACCGTCGTTCTCGGGACTGGCGCCACCGGAGATGTGACTGGTATTGATCACCAGCGTCAAGTCCGCCGCGCCGGGAACGATATCCGACACACCCATGTCCACGCTGCCCCCGGCTTGACCGTCGGTGGTGCTGCTCAAGTCGATCGTGCTGTTGATGATGACGTTGCCCAGCGAGACGTCTTCGGGGTTGACGTTCAACTGGGGGGCGGCCACGCCCGAGTGAATCAGGCGAACGTCATTCAGCGTCACCGTCCCGTCGCTATCACCGCCCGTTTCGATGTCCACGCGGTTGATGCCGGTCGAGTCCGCCACGACGTCGGCTAATTCCACGTCACCTCCGTTGGACGCGCCCTCCGTGTCGATGCTTAGGTATCCGGCTCCATTCACGCCGTCGATATTCGCCAAGCCATCCAAGTCCACTTTACCGCCGATCGCCACGTCACCGCCGCCGGTGTTGATTTCCCGCGTCGCACCGGCGTCCACGAACAACTGCCCGGCGGTGAACAGCACCTGGCCACCATCGGTCGTGATGTCCGCCGCCAGTGTGATGTCCGTGTCTGCATGGCCTGTGATTCGGAACTCGTTGCCGTCCGCGCCGCCCTCGGCCGTACTGACCGCGCCATTGATATGCACGTTCGCGCCGCCGCCGGCGATCACCTCGACATCTTGATCGAAGTCTAGTTCCGCGCCGGCAAACGTGATGGTCCCCGTTTGACCTGTCTGCCCAAAGGTAATGCCGTCAGTGAAACCCGCACCAATGTTGGCCATCGAGGAGTCGAGCAAATTGATCCCGCCTCCAGCCCCGGCGCCGCTCGATCCCGTGCCGAGTCCGATCGCCGTGCCCTCAGTCGTGCCCCTAACGGTCAACGTCCCGCCGCCGCCCGTCGATTGGATCGTGCCGCCAAACACGATGTCGTCCGCCGCCGTATAGGTCTGGCTCCGACCGTTCGAATCGACGCCCTGCACGCTGATAACCGTGCCGCCTGTTCCCTTGGCCGAGATTTCGACGGGTGAACCTGTCGAATCGACGTCGTCCATCGCATCGAATGTTGTCACGGGTGCATCGGTGACGCCGACTCTCAGTCCACTGATCTGATGCGTCTGCATGCCGCCGTCGGTCCACGTCCAATCCACGTTCTTCGCTTCGCGGATATCGATCAGGCCCAAACGCGTCTCGCCCAACCGCCCGCTGACCGCCACATCGCCACCGAAGCCGCCATCGATCGTCAAGTGTTGGCTGCCTGCGGTCGTACCGCTGACTGCCTCCAAGGTGACCCCCCCTGTACCGGCGCTGCTGTCCAGGGTCACGCTGGCCGTCAACGTCACATCCGACCCGTTCCGAAAAGTGATCCCTTCATCCGCCGTGATGCTCTCGCCCAGCGTGATGCTGTTGTCGAAACCGTCAACCACCAATTCACCGTCCAGGTCAAACACGGCCCCGTCGGGGATCAATAGATCGCTGGCCGCGCCCTGACCGGTTAGCAGTACGTCGCCGTCGCTGAACGTCGTGACGGTCGTATCCGCTGCAAAGTTGAAGTCCGTGGCGGTCACCTGCAGGACATCCGCGTCGCTGCCTGCATCCAGGTTGATTGGGTCGTACAGGTTTACTGTCAAAGGCACTCGAGTTCCGCCAACAAGCACCGCTTTTCCCGTAACCGAGCTGTGAATGGTCACGGTGCCTGTGGTATCGATGGTCAAGGTGCCGAATCGCCCATCACCGCCGCTGCCGCGGATCACCTCGGCATCGGCGTCGGCACTGGTACCCAACGTCACCGAGCCGTCGCCGGCGTCGATGGTCAAGTGTTCATTGCCGCCACCGTCGCCCTGGATATTGCCGGTGACAGATGCCAAGGCCCCGCCGCCGTCGTCGTCGCTATCGGTGTCAAGCGTGTAGGTTACACCATTGGCCAAGGCCAGACTGTCGTTGATGTCGATCTCGCCTTCATTCGTCGTCCAAGTCGTATCCGTCGTCACGTTCGTCGTTGCGCCCGCGCCATTCAGCGTCAACGCGTCTCCCGGCGTAGTCAGCGTGATATTGCCCGTGTCAAGTTGGACAGTCGCACCGTCGGCCTGGATCGTGACGGGCGCCTCTATATCGACTCCTCCGGCAGTCGTGTCCAGCGTGATTTGCCCGGACTGATTGGTGCCTGGCGTGTCCACTTGAGCCACGTCATATCCAATCTCAATGAGGGCAATTGCCCCGCCGAAGGCGGCCAGCGTATCGTTTGTCACTCCGCTGGTTCCATCGCCCACGCCGTAAGCCGTTCCTGCTGCAAGTGGGCGCAAATAGAAGGCTGCGTCGCTCCCAGAACTGATGATCGCCGAGGTACCGTTGTCGTCCGCATCTACCACCGGGCTATTGAAATACGAATAGGCGCCGTTGATGTCCAGCGTGACGGTGCCGGCTGTGTCATCCGAGTCGATTTCGACGCTTGTCTGAGCAGTCACGCGAATTCCTTTGGCATCCACGTTCGCATCGAAATCCACGCTGCCCCCTTCGACCGTCAGCAGCCCAATCGGGTCCGAACTGCCGACGGCCGCATTGATGTCCACATCGCCAGTTGTCCCGGCGTCGAGCATCAAGTTTTCTTGGTCTACGCCGTCCTCCAACTGCAAACCGATCGTGATACTGGCGTCACTGCTAGCGTCCGTCTGAAACGCAACTCCGTTCCCCCCATTGGCAACCTGCATCACGTCGTCGCCACCACCGGAGGACAGGATGATGTGGCCAGCGGTCGGTGTGCCGCCGCCAGTCGTATCGAGTTTCGCACCGGCAAAGGTGATATCGACTCCCGCGGGATCGTCGTCGTTGGCATCCGCGTTCAAGTCGATGTTTCCACCTTTCGTGATGACTTGCCCCACCGTGATTTGGCGGCCGTCCACCGTAAGGCTCTTGGCCGTGAGCATGCTCGGCAAGACCACGTCCCCGTCACCGTCGTTGCCTTCGCCTCGAGCGTCGAACACCAGATTGATGTCAGTTCCGTTCGATGCCGTCAATGTCGCGTTTGAACCGAAGTCAATCGCCCCCGCCGCAGCGTCGAGCGTGTCATCAACGCTATCGGTATCGATCTCGAAGTTGGCGTCGTCATTGCCCGTGACGTCGATCGCGCCTGTCACGCCGGTGAAATCCACCTTGGCGTTCAGAGTGTAGACATCCCCACTCCAAATGATCGTCCCGCCGCTGGAGTCCACATCTACCGCGTCGAGCCGCATGTTGGATCCGAGATCCCCTATGACGGTCAGATCTCCGGATCCCGAGACAACATTCAGCCCCTGACCGCCGATCCCAGTCGCGTCGATGGTGTTCGTGAATCCGACATCGTCCCCGGCATTGCCGCCGCCCGTGACGGTCACGTTGCTGGCCAGGTTTACGGCGCCATCGAATGTAATCGGGTCATCCCCGTTGCCGTTGACGACTTGGTAGGTCGTCCCGCCGAGCGTGATCGTATCCGACGCCGTGACCGCGATCCCCATGGTTTCGGCGGTTCCATCGACCGTCACATTCTTCAGACCTGCGGTCGAGGATTGGATGGTCAAGCCGCCCAGGTTGTTGCCACCCGTAACACTCGCGCCGGCCGCGTCTCCGCTAATCGTGACGCTTGCGTCGCCATTGGCGTCGGCCGCATCGATGGTCAGCGTGTCCGCGCCACCGGCATTCGCGCCCGCCATGTCAAATTGAATCGTGACCGTCCCGGCGGCGTTGCCGCTGCTTTCCGCCGAACCCGTTGCTCCATCCGTGTCGATCCTCCGGTCACCATCCACCAGCAGATCGTCTGTGATGCTGACCAGTCCGCCGTCGGTCAGCACGTCGGCGCTCAGATTCGTGGTGCTGCCCGAGCCTTCGATATGGAGGCCCTTGCCCACGGCGTCGCCCGTCGTCAAGTCGATCGCGGCACCGATCGTGATCTCGCCTCCGCTGCCCTCGGCTCGCAACCGCAGACCGGCGTCAAGCGTGAGTTTGCCATCATCGTCTGCGCCGTCCGTGATGACAATGCTCCCGCTTTGCGTGGCGTCTAACCCAACGACGATTTCAGCAATCGAAAAGCCGTCCACGGTTTGTAGTTCGGTTTCGGACAGGTGCAGTCCCGAACCCGAATCCCCGAGCCTGATTCCGGTCGACGCCGCCTCGGCCGTGAAGGTTACGGTAGCCCCGCTGGCACCCGTCGAAACAAGGCTGGCGGACGGATTGATGTCAATGTCGTCCGACGCGAAACTGATGTTGCCGCCATTTGCGTCCAGCGTGACGGCGGCGATCGAAATGCTATCGTCGTCCACGCCAGATTGAACCGTTGCTACGCTGATTGACGAAGCCTCCACGTTGCCCGTGAAGGAAACATCGTTACCGCCAATCGACAACGCTCCAATGGCCCCGTTGCCCGTGCCGGTGTCTGCTCCCACGACCGCCAGGCTCACGCTCCCTTCCCCCGCCGTGATCGTCAATCCACGATTGTTGCCGTCGTCCACTACGGCGTTGGAAAACGCGACGTTGCCGTCTGTTCCGCCGCCGTTGTCGGTCGTATCAACCGTCACGTGAGCGGCGAGCGTCACGGAGTCGTTGATTTGCACCGAACCTGCATTGTTCGATGCATCTGCGCCGGTGTAAATGCTGGCTTTGAGCGCGATGCCGGCGTCGCCGCTTAATGCGACCTGGTTGATGTCGTCGGCTGCTATGCTCGTTCCGATCTGACCCACGCTGAGCGAGTTCGTGCCTGCGTCAAGGGACAGGTCCCACGGGCCACCTGAACCTGCGACCGCGCCCGCCTGAATACTGTAGTTGCCCGCACTGTTATCGATCGCCGTATCGAGCCCCAGCACGGCACCGTCCGTCACTGTGAGTGCCGAGCCTCCCTGAATGGTGAGTGAAATCATGCTCGCCAGATCGACAAGCCCTCCCGCTCCAAAGAAGTTTGTTGCACCGTTCGCGACCCGCCCATCGATCCCACCGCCGGGAGCCGTCAATGTGATCGCGTCGGCATCGCTCCCGTCGTTGCGATCGTCGAGCGTGAGCGTGTCGTGCCCGGCCTGGCCGTCGACGGTGACGACGTTCAGAATCCCGTCGACACCATTCGTCGCGTTTCCGAGCGTCACGTTGTCGGCGCCACCACCCGCGTTAACGAGGACGGCCACGTTGGAGTCGGTGGACTGCACGTTGAACTGATCCGCTCCACTGCCCAGCGATACGGCAGGCGATTCAAGCGTGTTATCGTATGTGACGCCCACGGCCATCCCCAACCCGGTCACCGCGGTGCTGGTGATGACGCCGTCAGTCGTGGCACTGCTGTTACCCGTATCGATGATGTGCAGCACATCCGCGGTGCCGCCTTCCCCGTCAACATCGATCGTGCCATCCAACCCTGCGATCAGATTACTCGCATCGCCAAGATTAAAGATGTCGTTACCGCCGCCTCCTTTGAGATTCAGTGTGACACCGCTCGGTGCAGCCTGAATGTTGAAGACGTCTGCACTCGTGTCAGTACCAGCCGTGTTGTCGCCGTCTAGGTTGATTGTGGCTAGCGCCTCGAGCACTCCATCGCCT
>JACKQG010001812.1_pt1 | contig 28929 bp, 32 predicted proteins | sample 8237621 | NCBI WGS metagenome assembly JACKQG01 (sample SAMN15677084, study PRJNA649215) | marine metagenome | biome: marine; feature: Black Sea; material: saline water; isolation source: suspended particulate matter (SPM) from the Black Sea western gyre | collected 2013-06-09/2013-06-10 | depth... | reverse complement strand
AGCCGGACTGGGCCTACGATTATTTTATGAAAACCGCCACCGTCGATCTGACCGGCAAGTCGAAACAGTACGTCGGGCCGCTATACATCGGCGGGACGCATCCGGCGGCCAACGGCGGCGCGTGGCTCAGCGCCGTGTTCGGGTTCGCGGGACTGAGTTTCAGTGACGAGGGAATTCAGGTGAATCCGAACCTGCCGTCCAAATGGACGGGAATGTCTTTCAGTATTCTTTGGCGCGGCGAGCGGTATGCCGTCGATATTAAAGGGGATGAATCAACGGTTCATAGAATCATTTAACAATTTGTAGGGCTGGAACGGTCGCAGACCTTCCAGCCGCGGCGGGACGCGAAGCGAGGTCGACCGAAGGTGACCCAACGCTTTCAGCCGTTCCCGCCCTACAAAAACAGAGGAGAAGGATCATGTCAGAAAATTTAACAACCGAAACATGGTATGCGCAGGGCGATCCATGGGTGCTGTCGCAGCAAGGGTGGGATACGGAGCAGAGCATTTATTTTGAAACGATCTTCAGTCAGGCCAACGGCTACATGGGAACGCGCGGCTACCGCGAGGAAAATGATAACGCGGCCCCGACACTGCGCGAAGGGTATCTGGGCGGAGTATTTGCCGACCTCCCTCAACTGGCCCGGCGGTTGGTGATTCACGACTATCCATGGCCGTCGCGTCAGATGGTGTCCATGCCGGAAATTTTTTCCGCGTGGATCATTCTGGACGGCGATGCCTTTTCTCTGGCCGGGGTTCAGCCGGAAGAGTTCACGCAGTCGCTCGATCTGCGCAATGGACTGCTGACCCGCAGCGTGACGATTCGCGATAAGGAGAGCGGTAAGGCAACCAAGCTTCGCTTCTCACGGTTTTTCTCGGCGGCCAACGTACACCTGGCGGTGCAGAAGATTGAAATCGAGCCGGTCAACTGGTCGGGGTCGGTCGAGATTGTGTGGGATTACGATGTGTCGCAGAAAACAATCTTCCGTTGTGGCGATCCGGCCAAGACGCATCTGCCGTGCCCGCTGCTGGCGGTGAAAAGTACGTCGGCGGAAGGCGGGGTTGTGCGCGGTGAAACTGAGACGGTCGGCACCGGTCATCAGGTGGTATTCAGCAGTCGCCTGCTCGAAGGTAAGGCCGAGGCCTCCTGCACGCCTGCGGGGATGCTGTCGCATGTTGCATCGGCAGAGGTTGAAGCGGGGCACGTTTCGACATGGGTGCGGGCCACGGTCGTCGAGACATCGCGCGATGAGCAACCGGTTCCTGAGGTGTTCGGAGGATTTGATTCGCTGCTGGCCGAGCATGACGCGGTCTGGGCGGAGCGCTGGAAAGCATCGGACATAGAAATCGACGGCTGCGATCATGATCAGGCACTGGTGCGCTTTGGCATCTTCAGCCTGCTGCAGATTGCACCGTTCCATGCCGATAACCTGAGCGTGCCGGCACGCTGTTATGCTTATAACCGCTACAATGGTCTCTACTTCTGGGACGGTGAAATTTTCCTGCTGCCGTTTTATCAGTTCTGCACCCCGGAGGCGGGGCGCAATCTGCTGAACTTTCGCTGCCGCACACTGCCGGGCGCGAAGGAGAACGCGAAACTGCTCGGCGGGCAGGGGGCCATCTTCCCGTGGCAGGGTGATTCCGAGGAAGGACTCGAACAGGCGCCCTGGGGACTCTATGAATACCTGTGGCATCAGAATGCCGATATTGTGTACGCCTTCGACCAGTACGCGCGGGCGACGGGTGATGAAGAGTTTATGATGAATGAAGGGCTGGAGGTGCTGGCCGAGACCGCACGCTTCTGGCTGTCCAAGCTGGAGCTGGGCGAGGATGGAAAATATCACCTGGATGGCACAGTGGGTCCCGACGAGGCCGAAGAGCACGGGCCGGATAACGGTTATACCTGCCTGATGGTGCAGCGCAGCCTGCAGATCAGCCATCGCTGGTGGACAAAGGGCGGCGATATTGCGACAGCGGTGGCCGCGCGGTTGGAGCTGGGCGGAGATGAAATTGCCGAGTGGAAGGTGGTTGCCTCTAAACTGAATATTCCGGAGGTTCCGGGCTGTCCGGGTGTGCCGCTGCAGGATGCCTTTTTCCTTCAGCGAAAACCGGAGGATATTTCCGGCATGACGGTGGACGAATACTGGAAACGCCGCGGCGAGGTGCAGGTGATTAAGCAGGCGGATATCGTTCTGGCGATGTACCTGCTGGAAGATAATTTTTCCTGCGATGAAATCCGGCGCGGCTATGAGTTTTATGAGCCGAAAACCCTGCATGTGTCTTCGCTGAGTCTGAACACGCACTCGATGGTCGCGGCGATCATCGGCAAGAAGCAGGAGGCGTATGACTATTTCCGCCGCGCGGCGGGGCTCGATCTCGATAACCTGCGTAATTCCACCAAAGACGGTTTGCATGCTGCTTCGCTGGGTGGTGTTTGGCAGATGACGATTCCCGGCTTTATGGGAATGCGGGTGCGCGAAGATCATCTGTTCTTCCAGCCGGCGCTGCCCGAGGCGTGGCAGGAAATTCGTTTTCCGATCCGCTACCGCGGGTGGCAGTTGAATGTCACCGCGACTTCCAATGATTGGAACGTGGAGGTGTCGGGAGAGGGTGCGCCGGATGCCGTGATGGTGATCGGCGAGGAGCGTTTTGTTTTATCGGAGAGCCGCTTGTTTGAAGGCTCGCTGTGTATTGAAAAATAATTGGAGAAAGCAATGAGTGATATTAAAGGAGTTATTTTTGACTTGGACGGGGTGATTGTCTCGACGGATGAATACCATTTCCAGGCATGGAATAATTTGGCGGAGGTTGAGGGGGTTCCGTTCAGCCGTGACGATAACGAACGCTTGCGAGGCGTCAGCCGCATGGAGTCGCTGGAGATTATCCTGGAAAAGGCGACTCGGGAGTACACGGATGAAGAGAAGCTTGCGATGGCGACGCGCAAGAACGACATCTATCGCGAGTCACTCAAAAACCTGACGCCGGATGATATTCTGCCGGGCGTCAAGGATGTGCTGGCAGGTCTGCGCGAACGCGGTGTAAAAATGGCGATTGGTTCATCGAGCAAAAATGCGCAGCCGATTCTTGCGGCGATCGGGCTGAGCGATGCCTTCGATGCCATTGTCGATGGTACACACATTTCCAATTCAAAACCGGATCCTGAGGTGTTTGCGAAAGCCGGGGAGCAGCTAGGGCTTGCGCCGAAGGAATGCCTGGTGGTGGAAGATGCCGATGCCGGCGTTGAGGCCGGTGTGGCGGCGGGCATGCCGGTGCTGGCCGTCGGTGCCGCCTCCGGGCATTCGGCAGCCGTTTTGCATGCGGCAGATCTAACGGGTATTTCACTGAATGAGATGTTGATGAAATGAGTGTTCACCTCACAGCTTTTTCCCTGATGGCGCTTGCATGTGGTGGGTGCAGCACAATGAGCCCGTCTGCAACGGCGGTGTCGTGGGTGCGCTGTGAAGCGGAAATTGCGCGGACAAACGGTAAGGTTTGCGGCCCATCGAGGCAATATGGCACGCCGGAGGTGGAGGCTTCGGGTCGACGGTATGTGCGGCTCGAACAGCCCGGTGATTTTGTGGAATTCACTGTGCCGGCACCGGCCAATGCCATGGTGCTGCGTTTCTGTATTCCGGACGCGCCGCAGGGCGGCGGGCTCGAAAGTACACTGGGACTGAGCATTAACGGCGAGCCGCAGCCGCGCCTGAAGCTGACATCCCGTTTTGCGTGGCATTACGGCGACTATCCATGGACAAACGATCCGACAGCGGGCAACACGCACCACTATTTTGATGAGGTGCAGGCTGTTTTTCCAAAGGTTGGAAAAGGCGATGTGATTCGCCTTCAGAAGGATGCCACCGACGCGGCAGAATACATTCTGATTGATCTGGTTGAGTTTGAGCTGGTTCCGCAACCGTTGCCACAACCTCCGGATTCACTTTCGCTGGCGGAGTTCGATTCGCTACGCGAGTGCATCGCCGCAGCGAAGGAGCGGGGGAAGGTTGTCTGGATTCCTGAGGGGACGCATTTTGTGGACGGCCCGCGAATTGAGGTCGGCGGCGTTCATTTGCAGGGAGCGGGCATGTGGCATTCGCGGCTGACCGGGCCGGGCGCGATGTTTGAAGGAACCGGCGAGCCGGTTGAGTTTTCAGACCTTGGAATTTTCGGCATCATTGAACACCGCGATAATGAGTCTCCCGATAATGCCTTTAACGGGAACCTGGGTGACGGGTCGGTTTTTTCCAACCTTTGGATCGAGCATGTAAAGTGCGGGTTCTGGACGACGCACGGCACGAAAAACATGGTGCTGCTCAACTCGCGCATTCGTAATGTGATGGCCGACGGACTTAATTTCTGCGACGGCACCTCATTTTCGACGGTCGAAAACTGCCACCTGCGCGGCACCGGTGATGATGCGCTGGCGAGCTGGTCGCCGAGCGGAGAGTGGTCGTCGAAGCAACCGTGCATCGGCAACCGCTTTGTTGGAAATTTGATTGAGAATCCCTGGTTGGCCAATGGCATCGCGGTTTACGGCGGTGGCGGGCACGTGATTGCCGGCAATGAGATCCGCGAAACGGTCATTTCGGGCGCGGGAATTCACATCAGCTCCGGCTTTGAAGCGGTTCCGTTTTCGCAGCCGATCCGGGTGGAAAACAACCGGATTCGCGGCGCGGGTGGTGAGTGCTACATCGGCGAGCCGGTGGGCGGGCTGTGGATTTATGCAAAGGATTCGGATATCGAGGTGCCCGTGACGGTGAGCGGTCTGGTTATCGAGGATTCGCTGCATGCGGGCGTTTCCGTTCACGGGCCGAACGCCGTGAAGCAGCTGGAGCTGCGAGATGTTTCGATACGCAATTCATCCCGCTACGGAGTGCATTTTGCGCCCGGGTCATCCGGCAGGGTGCGGATGAGCAACATCACCGTTCAGGATGCTTCAGCTCGAGACATTCAAAATGACGGAACAGTTGAAGTCAAAAGGAGAGAGCAATGAACCGATGGATACAAAAAGTGGTTTTTGCGGCGCTGCTGCCGCTGGTTGTGATGGGTGAGGAGCCCGGTTTTCTGTCTAAGCCGCTGGTTCCCGACGATGCGGTGGTGATTGCCGATTTTGATGTTTGGGCACCGGATGGTGCGCCGTATGAGGGTTGGGCTGCCGGAACGGTTTCGGCCGGATCCGCTGAGACACCGGGCATGTCGCAGCGAACGAGGATGGTATTTTCCTTTTCATAGATGTCCGTTGCAGGCGTATACTCCCGGCCCTCACGGGTCGCTTCGGGCTGATTGGTTTCAGCTTTTTCGATGTCATTTTCTTTGGGTTCTTTCATTGGGAACACCTCCTTATTACGTTTTGATTTCAATCCGTTTAGGTTTGGTGGCTTCCTGCCGTGGCATGGTGACGGTTAACACGCCGTTTTCGTATGCCGCCGTTACCTTGTCGCTTTCGACGGCGTAGGGCAGGCGCACGCTGCGCACGAACTTGCCGGCATCGCGTTCGCAGCGATGGCACACGGCATCTTCCGCCGGTTTGTCACCTTTTCGTTCGCCTTTGATGGTGAGCTGGTTGTTGACCACATGAATATCCAGATCATCAATTTCCAGTCCCGGCAGTTCCGCTGTCACCACGACATTCTCGGGATTGCCCCACACATTGAGGGCGGGGAAGCGGGACATGGTCGTTCCGCTTTCGTATCCGTCAAACAGACGGTTCATCTCCCGCTGAAGATCGCGAAGCTCTTCGAACGGGCTCCATGCTCTTGTGTTTAAGTACATGTCAGCACTCCTTTCGCTTCCGCCTCCGCGCCCGTCGCGGGGCGTGCCTCATGGCTTCGATTTCGCTATAAGCATCAGGAATGCCAAACGTGATGGTCGTTGAATAACAACAGGTTGCATAATTTATTTTTCCAAAGATTGGAAAAATTTGGCTCAGGCATGTGTCATTTTGTCTCACAATTAGCCTGCCGCAGCGCTTCGTAGAGCACGATCGAGGCGGCGTTGGCAAGGTTGAGCGAGCGGACATGGTCGAGCTGGATCGGGATGTTGTAGACATCGTCAGGGTTGGCTTCGAGCAGTTCCAGCGGCAGGCCTTTGCTCTCGGAACCGAAGATCAGGCAGTCGCCGGGCTGGTAGTCCGCTTCGGTGTAATTTTTCGCTCCGTTGGTGCTGAAATAGAATTTGCCACTCCTTTCAGTCGTTGCCTCGCATTCGCGAGGCCTCCCTCCCTGTGGTCGGGCCCGCGCCTTGGAATTTTTTTCCATAAACGTTCCAAGGTTTGGAAACTTCCGCACATCAACGGAATCCCAGTAGTCGAGTCCGGCGCGTTTCACCAGTTTATCGGTCAGCTGAAAGCCGAGCGGCTCGACCAGATTGAGCGTTGTGCCGGTCGCGGCGCACAGCCGGGCGATATTGCCGGTGTTCTGCGGGATGTCCGGCTCAACGAGAACGATGTTGAACGGCGGGTCGGGCCACTGAAAGGGAAGTTGATTTCTGGGGCGGGGCGTTGTCATTCGATCAGTATGCGAGGGGCGGGGGGTTGAAAGCAAGTTTTTGAGTTTCGGGCGTTGACTTGAGTAGGGCAGATCTCTATAAATCACGCTTTCTGACGGGGGGGTGTAGCTCAGTTGGTAGAGCGCTTGCATGGCATGCAAGAGGTCCGGGGTTCGACTCCCCGTACCTCCACCAAATCAGAGAAAACGTGCTGAATCGAACGGCACTCAATCCGATGACCACGATTTCTAACCTTTGAAACGACAGTCATCGTCTCTGCAAGGACTTCTCAACATTGGAAAACTCACGGTTTGCTTCTACCTTAGATTGTGGGCAAACTACGCGGCTATGAAAACACACATCGACGCGTTTCTGGAAGAAAAAGACAACACCGTTATCCAGTTCCTCAAATATGGCATTTGCGGCGGCATCGCCACCGGCGTCGACATGGTCGCATTTTTTCTGCTGGCATGGCTCGCCTTTCCGGCGCTGGCTCAGGACGACATCCTCGTCAAACTGTTTAACCTTTCGCCCGAGCCGATTACTGAGGTGATTCGCGGGCGCAATTTTGTTATCGACAGTATTCTCTGCTTTTTGGTCTCCAACATGATCGCATACATCCTTAACGTTCTTTTTGTTTTTAAAGGGGGTAAGCATAAACGGCACCACGAAATGCTTCTGTTTTTTGCGGTTTCGACCGTTAGCCTCATCCTGGCCACGCTTGCGGGTTGGGTTTTGATCAGCGTCTTCGGTCTCGGCACCACCTGGTCCTACATTGCCAAAATGGTCGCCGCCGTCATGATCAATTACGCCGGACGAAAGTTTTTCGTCTTTCACGGGTGAGGAGCGTTGCGGCGTTTTTTCCAATGGTTCGACAAGCTCACCACAGGTCGTCTGGAAAAACGGATGATCATTTTTCCAACCATTGGAAACTGGGGTTTCGTTAGGCGATCTCCGTTGAGAGAGCCAGTCCTTCGCTGATTTGCTCGGGAGTCATTTCCTGAGCAAGAATGCTGCGCCATTCAGCTGCTTGTCTGTGTCCTTTTTGTGCGGCCCGTTCAAACCATGCATAGGCGACTTCATCGTCCTTTTTAACACCTTCGCCGGTGTTGTAGGCGCGTCCCATATAGAATTCGGCCTCGGCATTTTTCTGTTTCGCCGCCAGGCGGAACCAGCGTACCGCCTCCGCGGGATTGGGCTCCACTCCCTGTCCGTTATAATAGCAAAGCCCCAGTTTAAGCTGCGCTTTGGCATTCCCGCGTTCAGCAGCGCGGAGATACCTTTCGGCGGGAGTTCTCATTCTGCCGTTAATCAGCCAGTATGTGAAATCAATCAAATTCATTTCGTCTACTTCTGTTTTTCACTCGCTGACATTCAGGTTTAGGCACTGGGAAAGCTGTTCTGTGCGCTCCGGCGTGCCGGGTTCTGCGGGGTGTAGCAGAACATCCGCGGCCGCGCGCGCGGGCTGCACATGCAACATAAACATCGGCTCCACCTGTTCCGCCCAGCGTTGCCGAATGACCGCCTCGGTGCGGCCGCGCTCAATTACATCGCGCGTGACCCGTCTCTCCAGGCAAACTGCCAGCGGCACATCGATGAATAGTTTCAGGTCAAACACATCGCGCAGGTGCTGGGTGGTAAACAGAAAAAGCCCTTCGACCAGAATGATCGGCGCGGGGGTCAGCGGCAGGGTGCCCGGCAGGCGTTTGTGCGTGGCAAAATGATAATGCGGGCCCGCGACCGCTTCGCCGCGTTTGAGTGCGGCCAGATCACGGGCCAGATGTTCCAGGTCAATCACAGCGGGGTTATCAAAATTCCAGTCAATGGGATCTGTGCCGTCGGGCAGGTCGCGGTAATAATTGTCCTGCGAGATCAGACAGCATTCGCCGGCCAGCTGCGCCAGCTCATGCGCGACCGTCGTTTTGCCCGATCCGGACGCGCCGACAATTCCGATAATCTTTGGTTGGGTCATGACGCTGGAGTTTATCGTAAATATATATGGCGTGAAAGTTCCATTCGACGAGCGTTGCACACAGCAGCCTGAATACCTTCTGTCTGAAAAACAGTTTAAAAACGACTGTCATTTGTTATCTTGTGTGCATGAGCATTTCAATCATAACTCGATCAATCGGTGTGTTACTTGTTTTTCTGATTAGCGGATGTGATTTTTCATCCGATGAAAAAAATCCGGTCCCGGAGGTGGATAGTCCGAGTGTTCCGGTTGCGGAAGAATTCGTTGTGCCGAAGGAATCCCCGGTTCAATCGAGTGCTCACATCACCAATGGAATGACCGCCGCTGAAGTGATTGCGATTATGGGCCTGCCAAAAGGAGTCGGGTCTGCCGGGTCCGCTCGAATGCTGGTATACGACGGAGGGTTTATTCAGCTGACGGATGACGGGCGCGTCGAAAATATCGATCCCGATTTTGAAGCGAATGTTTATGCCGCACGTAAACAGATGGTTCAGATGGATAAGGTTGAGGAGAAGAAAAAATCAAAGGGGTTGGTCCTGTTTGAAGGCCAGTGGGTGACCGCGGCGGAAAAACAGAGGGTTCTTAATCAAAGGCGGATGCAGGCTGCGAACCGGTTGCGGGCGGAAGAGACGTTGAGACAGAAAAATCAGCCGCTGGTTCTGCGCAATAAAAACGGAGACCCGATCGATCACGGCCCGCTTTTGACACAGGATAAGGTGACTATTCTTATCTTTTATGGGAATTGGAGTATTACGTGCAAGAACATGATCCCGACCCTCGTTAAATTCGCGCACGATGAGAAAGACGTTGTTTTTAAAAAGGTGGACATTCGGCAATGGAATTCGCCTGTGGCGAAACAGTATGGGGTTGTGTCTGTTCCCGATGTTCGTGTTTTCGATCAAACTGGGCAGTTGGTCGGGCCGCCGACCCGCTTGTTGTCTACAGTTTATAAATATGTCGAAACGGCGAAGTAGCGTTAGGTCGCAGGCGGGGTGGGTTTATATCCGCCGCGCTATTCTTTCCTGCGGGTTTGCCGTTCCATCCCGTTAGTCCCGGCGGCGGGCGCATCGAGATCCTGTTCAATCGCCCGGCTGACATCGCTGGCATTTAAGCCCAGTTCTTCCGTGAGAAAGCGGCTTAGCAGCCGTCCGAGCCGTCCGGGAGTGAAGCCGGCGGTGGCGTGGGTTTCTTCGTAGAGCCAGTCGGTCCAGTGCATGAAGGCGCCGAATACCGACGGCTGATTTTTCCAAATCAGCGGCGCACTGTGCGGGAAACGTCCGTTGTTGACGGTGATATCCCAGAAGCGGGCGAAACGCCGGATCGCCTGCAGCTCGAGAAAACACATGGTGGAGGTCTGGAGTACGTCGTAGGGCGGGGCGGTGTGGTAGAACATTTCAAATGTTGTGTCGTGCTGTGCGATGGGAGCACCGCGCAGTTTTTTCAGGATGCCGAGCTGAATTTCGTGCGGGCCGCAGGCGTGCAGGCGGTCGAAGCCGGTCGCAAGGCTTTCCAGTGTTTCTCCCGGCAGCCCGGCGATAAGATCCGCATGCAGGTGGACCGACGGCATGGCGCTCAGAGAGCGGATGTTGTTCTCCACAGTTTTCGCGTCGAGCTTGCGGTCGATCCGCGCGGCCACTTCCGGTGTGAAGGTCTGCACGCCGACTTCGAGTTGAATGAACCCGTCCGGTGCTTCGGCCAACAGTTGCTTCAGCTCTTTTGGCAGACGGTGCGGCTCCCATTCGAGATGGAGCATCATGCCGTCGCAGCGGTTTTCGAGGAAGAAGCGCAGGATTGCCGCCGCGTGGGCGGTGTTGGCATTGAAGCTGCGGTCGATGAATTTAAATATTCGTGCGCCGCGTTCAATGAGTTTTCCAAACATTGGAAAAAGTGTTTCGAGCGGGAAAAAGCGGACGCCGTTTTCGAGCGCGGAAAGGCAGTACTGGCATTTGGAGGGACAGCCGCGCGAGGTTTCCACATAGATGCGGCGATGGGCGATGTCTTCGTCGGTGTATTCTTCGTAGGGCGGAATGATATTTTTCAGGTTGGCGACCGGCCCGGCGATGACTTTTGGCAGCGTTTTCCCGGCGAGCAGATCGGTGCAGACCGCCTCGATGATTTCCTCGCCTTCGCCGCAGATCAGGTGGTCAGCGTTTTTGAACAGCGAGAGATCGTCGTGTTCATAGCTTACTTCCGGCCCGCCAATGATGATTTTCAGTTCCGGCCGCAGAGTACGCAGGATGGTGACCGTTTCGGAAATAACCGTGAGGTTCCAGATGTAGATGCTGAACAGCAGAATGTCCGGATTGCGCTCCAGCAGCTTTTCCGCCGCGGTCTGCGGGGAGAGGCAGTTGTCGAACTCGACAATTTCAGATTGATCCCGCAACGCGCCCAGGTTCGCCCGCAGGCAGCGCAGGGCGAGTGCCGTGTGCGAATAGCGGGCATTAAACGTTGTGAAAATAATCTGCATGCATCTAAAATACATGCTTTTAGAGATCAGAGGAGAAAAAATGGCAACCCCAATCACAACCTATGGCAATCCGGTGCTACGCGAAAAAGCGAAACCGGTGGCCGAAGTGACCGATGAACTGCGTACACTGGCCGATCGCATGTTTGGTTTGATGTATTCTGCCGAAGGCATCGGCCTAGCGGCGGAACAGATCGGCCGTACGGAGGCTCTTTTTGTTCTCGATGTGCCCGCCCGCGCGGATCAGGACAAGCAGGGTCAGCCGCTGAATCCCGGCGTGACCATGCCGATGGCGGTTTTTAACCCCGAAATCATCGGCGCATCCAAAGAAACCGATGTGATGGAAGAGGGGTGTCTCAGTTTTCCGGAGATACTGGTTTCTGTGACCCGGCCTAAAGAGGTGGTGCTTCGTTATCTCGATCGGAACGGCGAGGAACAGACCCTGAATGCCAAAGGGTTGCTGGCCCGTGCCATTCAACACGAAAATGACCACCTCAATGGAGTGCTGCTGGTGGACAAAATGAATGTGGGCGAAAAAATGCTCAACTTCCGCAAGCTGGGCCGTCTTGTGCGGCAGAATAAACAGGACGCATGACCGAGCGCGCAAAAGGGATTGCGGCGCTACTGGCCGGGATTACGCTGTTCAGTACAATCGAGGTCGCTTCGAAGCTGATGCAGATCGGCGGCGGCGGCGTGGCCGGACGCTATCCCTTTTGGCTGGCCTTTTTTCGTTTTGTTATTACCGGGGTTGTGTTGTTTTTCCCGGCGCTACACGGGTTGCGCCTGCGCGGGGTGGTGCTTACTGGAAAAGATATTCTGGCTCTCTCCGGCCTCGGGCTTCTCGGCGTCACGCTCATGTCGAGTCTCTACCACCTGGCCATCACGTTTCTGCCCGCCAATGTTGCCGCTCTAGTTTTCAGCTGCAATCCGGTGTTCGTCGTGTTGTTTGCCCCGCTGGTTCTGCCGGAAAAAATTACACCGCGCAAGCTAGGGGCTGTGATTCTCTGTCTGGGCGGAGTGTTTGTGCTGGCCCGCGACCGCGCGGACGGTATTTCGCTGACCGGATTGCTGCTTATGCTGGTCGCGATAATTATTTTCGCACTCTACACCGTGCTGTTTAAAAAAATGACACCGCGTTGCGGCGCACTGCCTGTCACGGCATTTGCCGGACTGGTTGGAGGGGTTTTTATTCTGCCGCTGGCGCTAAAATTTGAAGGGTTTCCGTTGGCATCGTATGCCTCGGCTGACTGGATCGGCATCACTTACCTGGCTCTCATCGGAACCGCGATGGGCTACTTTCTTTACATCTACGGTATCGGCCAGGTCGGCGCGGGCGCGGGATCCATGGCCTTTTTCCTAAAACCCTTCGCCGCCGCCTTCTTTGCCTGGCTGGTTCTGGGTGAAAAGTTCAGCGCGCCGGAATGCATCGCCGGAGCCTTCATCCTCGCCGGGATGGTGGTTGCTCTAGCGCCGGTCAGTCCGAAACGAACCGATTGATGGCTTCGAAGTAGTCCGGGTGCTCGTTGATGTCGTTGTGGCCGGTTGGCAGGGTGACGATCTCTTTGGGGCCGCCCCATGCCTCGCCAAGCTTTCGCCCGCTTTCCACCGGAATCACTTCATCAAACTCAGCCAACAGAATCAGAGCCGGTATTTGCAGGTTCGGTGCATAGTCAATGGAACGGAATGGATGGCGAAGAAACCGTTCAATCGGAAGCCACGGATATTGGAACCGCGCAATCGCGGCGATGCTTTCGTAGGGCGTCACCAGAATCACACCGGCCACCTCCGGGCGCGCGGCGGCCACTTGAGTTGAAACCCCGCTGCCAATACTGCGACCCAGTAGATAAATGGATGACAACGGAACCTGCTTTTCTTTGCAAAACAGATCCAGCACAGCGATGGAATCGGCGACTATTTCCTTTTCGCCGGGGGTTCCTTCGCTTTGCCCGTAGCCACGGTAGTTGACCAGCAAGGCGTTGCTGTCCAATTCCGCAAAGATTCTTTCGCAGTGTCCCGCCATATCCTGCGCGTTGCCACCGTGAAAGACCACGGTGATATCAGCACCTTTATCCAAAAACCAGCCCTGCAGCTTGACGCCGTTGATCTCTCGGTCCCACCGGTAGGACTCAAACTCCGCCAGAGGGTCCCAATGATTGGGAATAAACAGATAGGCTTCCTGCCGCACCCACATCCAGGCCACGGCTCCGGCCCATGCTGTGATCAGCAGCAGAGCTATTCTGAGAAGCATCGGTCCCATATCACGCTTTGTTGGTCCAAGTCTCATAACACACCAGTTCATCCCGTGATTTGCGATCTTTCGGACGGCCTTTTTCGTTGGGGTGACCCAGTGTCAGCATCACCAACGGTTCCACGTTGCGCGGCAGTTTCAAAACATTGCGCACAATTTTCGGGTTGAACGCGCCGATCCAGCAGGTGCCGAGCCCCAGTTCGGCGGCGGCCAGTGTCATGTGGTCGGCGGCAATCGCACCGTCCACGTCGGCATAGTTTTTGTCATCGTGTTTTTTTCGAACCCATGCCTTGCGCGGCGTTGTGCAGATGGCAATCACCACCGGAGCCTCGGCGAACCAGTCGGCGGGATAGCTCCCGGCCAGCGCCGCCAGATTTTCGGGCTCTTTGACCACCACAAACTGGAAGGGCTGAATGTTGCAGGCGGTCGGCGCCAGCCGTCCGGCGTCGAGCACCTCATTGATCATTTTTTTACTGACCATCCGGTTGCTGTAGGAACGAATACTGCACCGCTGTTTTGCGAGTTCGTTAAATTTCATAGAAATCCTTTCGACGCAGCTAATTTATAAGAGAATGGAAATTTACAAAATCATTAACGACAAAATCATTTGCAAATCCTGTTTTGATGTCCATGTTTCTGCGCAGAATAAAAATGATTTTGTTATCCATGATTTTGTAAAAAACGTACTTTTTCTTAGTGAATCGAATTCCTCCAGTTTTATTTGTTTTTATCGACGGACTCGGGCTCGGATCCAATGACCCGGCGGTCAATCCGCTGGCGGATACGCAGCGCTTTCCAACCCTTGGAAAACTGTTGGCAGACTCTGTTCCGCTGGATGCATCATTGGGGGTTCCGGGTCTGCCGCAGAGTGCGACAGGGCAGGCCGCGCTGTTGACCGGACTGAACGCCCCCGAGCTGATGGGCCGCCATATCGAAGGCTTCCCGCCGCCGCGCCTCAAAACGCTGGTGCAGGAGCACAACATTTTCTCCAGACTGCTCGCCGCCGGAAAAACCTGCACCTTCGCCAACGAATATTGGCTGGACGACGTGGCTTATTCCCGCCTTCGCACGGCTACGGCGCGGCAAGCCTTCAAACGCGAATCGGTCACTACGGTGGCGACACTCGCCGCATTCGGAGGGGTGCGCGGCAAAGCCGAGCTGGCCGAAAACCGCGCGGTCTATCACGACCTCACCCGCGAGGCGCTGCGCGCCCGCGGATACGACGGACCGCTCATCACCCCGGAAGAAGCGGCGGAACACTTAATTGGAATCGCCAACGACCACGACTTCACCCTGTTCGAGTTTTTCCAGACCGACCACGCCGGCCACAGCGCTAATTGGAATGGGATTTTTCACCCGAGCGAAGCGAGAGAGGCTCATCTGCCGGAGGCGGAGCGGCAACGGATCATAGATCCGTGGCAAACCTTGGAAAAACTGGATGCATTTTTTTCCAACCTTTGGAAATTTAAGGGGTTGCTTGTCGTCACCAGTGACCACGGCAACATCGAAGATATGACCGTCCGCACTCATACAACCAATTCTGTCCCGCTCTACGCCTCCAAACCGGAACGTTTCCAAGGGTTGGAGAATATTTCTCAGCTCACACCGGCACTGCTTGATTTGCTAATTGGGTAAGGTTTAATGAGCGTCATGACGCTTCATCTTGAAAAACTTAACATTCCGGGCAGGGGGCGCGGGTTCCGGGTTCGTCCTCTTTTTGAAAAATCAACGGTAGATCTTCTTCGGCACGCTCCCATGGATTGAAGGCGAGAGGGCCGAAGCCGTTGCCGAGGTCGGGCGCCTGACGCAGACCCTGGTTGAGGTAGGCTTTGGCCAGTACGATGCTTTCGAGCGGTTTGCAGCCCAGCGCGCGCGCGGTGGCGATGGCGGAGGAGAGCACGCAGCCGGTGCCGTGTGAACTTTGGGTATCGATCCGCGGGCTGGAGAGCCACGCATGCTCTTTGCCGTTGCTCCAGTAGTCGTTGGATAGCTCCACATCGTGCGAGCCGTGCCCGCCCTTGATCAGCACTTCGCTCGCTCCACAGGCGAGTGCTTTCTGGGCCGCAGCCTCAATGTCGGATGGTGTGGCAATCTCCATGCCGAGCAGATGTTCGGCCTCCGGGATGTTTGGGGTGATCAGGTCGATCACCGGAAACAGTTTTTCGGTCACCAGCGGCCACGCTTTGGCTTCCAGCAGAAAGGTACCGCTCGATGAAATCAAAACCGGATCGCAGACGGTAAAAGGAGATTTGAGCGTTTTGAGCAGTGCGACGATAATTTCGAGCGCTTCCTGTGTGCCAAGCATGCCGAGTTTGATGGCGGCAGGCGGCAGATCGGTTTTCAGTGCTTCGAGCTGAGCGGAGAGCATGTCCGGGGCAACCCATTCAAGTCGGCCGGTGCCGATGGTGTTTTGGGCGGTCAGCGCGGTGATCACCGAACAGGCATGTGCGCCGAGGAGATTCATTACCTTGATATCCGCCTGAACCCCGGCGCCGCCGCCGGAATCCGAGCCCGCTATAGTCCAGACGATCGGTTTTTTCATGTTCGTTCCTCTCATTGAAGGTCTAATGACGAAATACCCAGACACCTAAGGAAATCCGAATATACATACTTTTAATCAGCCGTGGTAAATTTTCGTAAAATGGGTGCTTCGGATTTCCTTACTGCTTGGGTATTTGGGTGTTTTGGATTTCCCCATTAGTCGCCGGCTCTTCGAACTGATAAATGGTTTCGCCTTCGTGAGCGAATCCTTTTTCGTGCGCCAGTTTCTGCACAAAATGTTTGTCGGTGCTGAACTGCTGCTGGTTGAGGCGCAATTCTTTGATGCGCGCTTCTGTGGCGCGGATATCGACTTCCAGCCCGGTTTTGGTGTCCTGATAGCTCTGGAGCTGGTTAATTTTCGGCAAAAATGCAAAAGCCACCCCGATCAGGGCGAGAACCACCACGGCCAGGACGACATAACGGTAAAACTGGTTCATATATTTTGGCGAACTCACGAGGGGTACTATACGGAGGAGGGGCGGAATTATGAAGTATGAATTGGGAGAGATGAGCTACCCAACAAACCCCCGTTTTTCCAATCATTGGAAAAACGGGGCTTCAACTTTCCAAACCTTGGAAAAGCTAGGTGCAGGCGTCTGTATAGGGCATACGCTTCGCGGGCAAAACACTGGCTTTTAGGAACCAATACAAAAAAACACCCCGGAGAAATCTCTGGGGTGTGTGGCCTGATGCAAATGCAAGGCGTCGAAAGGTGAAGCTGTAGAGATCTACCGCGAACCTTTCGTAACAAAGCAGTTGCGCAGGCTAATCGCCGTAGCGGGCTTCGGTGCCAAGCATTTCTTCAATCCGCAGCAGCTGGTTGTATTTGCTGATACGGTCAGAGCGGCTTAGCGATCCGGTTTTAATCTGTCCGGCATTCGTTGCGACCGCGATGTCGGCGATCGTGTTGTCGGACGTTTCGCCGGAACGATGAGAAACTACCGCGGTGAAACCGGCTTTGTGGGCCATTTCAATTGCGTCGAGCGTTTCGGTGAGTGTTCCAATCTGATTCACTTTAATCAGGATCGAGTTGGCGCTGCCTTCCTTGATACCGCGGGCGAGGTATTCGACGTTGGTCACAAACAGGTCGTCGCCGACGAGCTGGCAACGGTCGCCGATCTGGTCATTCAGGATTTTCCAGCCGGCCCAGTCTTCTTCGTTCATACCATCTTCGATGGAGTCGATCGGGTATTTGCCAATGAGTTCTTCGAGGTAGTCACTTTGTTCCTTCGAGGAACGCTTGGCGCCGTTTTCGCCTTCGAATTTGGCGTAGTTGTAGACGCCGTCTTCGTAGAATTCGGAGGCGGCGCAGTCGAGACCGATGGTTACATCTTTACCCGGCTCGTATCCGGCGTCTTTAATCGCCTGCATGATGGCGTCGAGGGCTTCCTCGGTTCCGCCCGCGAAGTTCGGGGCGAATCCGCCTTCGTCACCGACGGCGGTGGATAGGCCTTTGCCTTTAATGATCGCCTTGAGCGCGTGGAATACTTCCGCACCGCAGCGCAAGCCTTCTTTGAAGCTCGGCGCGCCGACTGGACGGATCATGAATTCCTGGAAGGCAATCGGAGCGTCGGAGTGCGATCCGCCGTTAATGATGTTCATCATCGGAACGGGCAGGGCTTTAGCGTTGGTTCCGCCAATATAGCGGAAGAGCGGCATGTCGAGCTCGGCAGCGGCGGCGTGGGCCACAGCCAGTGAAACGCCGAGCATGGCGTTGGCGCCGAGTTCGCTTTTGGTTTCGGTGCCGTCGAGGCCGATCATGAACTGGTCGATGCCGACCTGATCCATGGCGTCCATGCCGATGATGGCCGGAGCAATTTTTTCGTTCACATTGTTAACGGCTTTGAGCACGCCCTTACCGAGGTAGCGGCTTTTATCGCCGTCGCGCAGTTCGAGCGCTTCGTTGACGCCGGTGGAGGCTCCAGACGGAACGCCCGCGCGGCCGGTAGCGCCGGATTCGAGAATAACGTCCACTTCGATGGTCGGGTTGCCGCGTGAGTCGAGAATTTCGCGCCCGATGATTTCAATAATTGCTGACATGTTGTCTACTCCTTGGTGTTAATTACATTGTTCCCCAAAATTGAGCCTCGGAATATAAAGGCAGCTCTTCCGCCCCGCAACAACTTTCAGAGCTGTTTTCCTGAAATCGGGAGACATTCTTCCCTTTTTCCAAGGTTTGGAACAGGGCAGGGTGCAGGTGTTTCAACCACCCTTCGACAACATTCGACGGGGCTCAGGGCAGGCAATTTACACGGAATACACGGATGGAGAAGATGGCGCGCGATCTCCGAGCGCGCCGAGTGGTGCAAGGTGAAGGTGTTTTTGACGGGATCACCAGCCGTCGCCCAAAGCTATGGCTTGGCACGCAGGATGTACAGGATGCCGGAACATGAAATTTTTTCATCACAGAGGGACCTCCGAGGGGCTCCGAGCCGACTTAAACGTTATTGCACCAAGCTTCTAACACCCAACCCGTAATTGGCCGAAGGCCCCCGTGGCTTCGGTGCGGATAAAAATTTCGTTCCGCACCGTCTCTGTGTCTCTGAGTCCTCTGTGGTTAAAACCGCTCCGAATCGCCGGACGCCTTTTTTATGCGCCGTGTTTTTCGCTGTATTTAACCCATTGGATGGCGAGGAGGGGGATGAGGAAGAAGATGAGAATTCCCAGTGCGAACAGGATCATTCCCCCGTACTGGAAGAGTACGAATTCATGGTAGCTCAGGCCGAACCAGGTGGCGTGGCTGGCATAGAGTCGCACGTCCCATACGCGGAATGCATTGACCCAGAAGGCCAGCAGAAGAATGCCCAGCCAGAAGGAACGGTGCAGGATCTTCGCGGAGAATTCTTTGTTCATGGAATGCCTCCTTTAGTGAGTGTGTGGCGTGGAGGCGGCTTTGTCGAAATAGAGCGTTTCAAACTCCGCAATCAGCGCGCGTAGTTTTTCGACCTGCTCCAGATCCACGGTCTGTTTGGATTTCATCGCCGCGATCATCATGCCGTGCAGGGTCTTCAGCTTGGCGTCGTAATTATCTGTGTCCGGTTTGATGCGCTGAGCCAGGAAGTAGTATGTCACGATGTCGGTCAGCTTGTCGGCATGCGCCTCTTTGTTGTTCACCCAGCGCACCAGTTGATTGCTGTTCTGCGGGGTTTCCGCCGACAGCTTCGTGATTTCATTCATCGACTTTTCGATGGTGGTCACGTGCTCCTTCATTTCGGTGATGCGTGCGGTGTCGTCGTAGATTCCGCAGGGAATCTGGCAGTGGGCGCCGACCGAAGCGGCCAGCAGGGCGGTAAGGATCAGGGTTATGACGGTTGTTTTCATTTCGTCCTCCTTTAGGGGCATTTTGCGGTCTTTTCGTTAGCGGTGTCACGTTTGTTTTTGTCGAAAGGGTCGGTCCGGAATGGCACTAAGTTAAGCGTATTTTAACCGCGTTTCAGTAATGTGGGACAGGCTTCCAGCCTGTCCCACTTTGAAAACACATAGAGTCAGATTCATAGGCATTCGCTTTAAAAACTCCTTAACTTAGTGCCATTCGGGTCGGTCCGTCAAAGTCATCCTATTTTCGTTTCAGGAAATCTCTCCGGTCTTCCGTGGCTGTTTTTTTATTTTCCGAACCTTGGAAAAACCTGTAGAAAAGACCCGTGTTTATATCGACCGTTTAAATGTTACGCAAATCAGGAGACCCTATGAGAAACCTATTGGCCCGTTCCATCGCGACTGTACTGTGTCTGTTTGCCTTTCTGGCCGCTCCCGCATTGGCCTATGATCAACCCTCGGTCAATCTCGGTTTGACCAGCTTTTTGGATGGCGGACCGCCTGCCGGCCCCGGACTTTATTTTCAAGAGTACCTGCAGTATTACACCGCCAGCCATGTGAAAGATGCACCGTTCCCGGCGACCGATCCGGAGATTAACGTATGGGTCAGTTTGAACCAGCTGGTGTATCAGTCCGATCAGGATCTTTTTTTTGGCGGAAAGTGGGGGATGAATATGATTCTGCCGGTCGTTCAGATCGATAGCGACATTCCCGCCGCGCCTGACAATGGAACCGGATTCGGCGACCTGGTGGTCGGCCCGTTCCTGCAGTGGGATCCGATTATGGGCGACAACGGTCCGATATTTATGCATCGCATCGAACTGGCATTCATTCTGCCGACTGGCAAATACGCACCCAACCGGGCGCTCAATCCGGGCAGTAACTTTGTTTCCTTCAACCCGTACTGGGCAGCAACATATTTCTTTTCGCCGAAGTTGACCGCTTCAACCCGCGTGCACTATTTGTGGAATGCAAAAAACACCGACCCGAACACACCGGGCGCACTCCACGACACACAAGCCGGGCAGGCATTTCACGCCAACTTTGCCGTCAACTATGAGGTGATTCCGAAAAAACTCCGGTTGGGGCTGAACGGATATGCGCTGAAACAGATCACGGCATCAAAAGTGGATGGAAACAAAGTTGCCGGAAAAGAACAGGTCTTCGCCATCGGTCCGGGCGCGTTGTTTAGTTTCTCACAAGACACTCATCTGTTCTTTAACGCCTACTTCGAATCCGGTGCGGAATATCGCCCCGAAGGCGAACGCTACGTGCTCCGCCTGGTGCATCATTTCTAAGGAGCTTCTGCGAGCCAGATGGTGTGCCAGCGCCCGCGGGCACCGCGGGCGCGGACGGGAATTTCCTGGATTTTAAATCCGGCCGCACGCAGGCGTTTGGTGAACTGTTTGTCGGGTTGCGCCGACCAGACCGCCAGGACGCCGCCGGGACGCAGTGCGGTTTTGGCCGCGGTGAGCCCGGCGGGGCTGTAGAGGCGGTCATTGCCTTCGTGCGTCAGCCCTTCAGGGCCGTTATCGACATCGAGCAGGATGGCGTCATAGGCCGCCGCCTTTTCTCTGATGACCGCGCCCACATCCCCTTGGCGAACGGTGACGCGTGAATCTTCCAGCGGGCGTCCCGCCAGATCCGCCAGGTATGTGCGATTCCATTTGATGACGGCCGGCACCAGCTCTGCAACCACGACGCGAGCCTGCGGGCCCAGATGTTCGAGTGCCGCGCCGAGGGTGAAGCCCATGCCGAGCCCGCCGATAAGTACGCTGGGGCGTTTGCGTTTGGCTAACGGCTTGCAGGTCAGCTCAGCGAGCGCATCTTCCGAACCATGCAGGCGGCTGTTCATCAACTCTTCGTTTTTCACATTGATCGTATATTCGTGCGTGCGCTGCAGCAGTTTCATTTCGCCGCCGTCGCCCGGCACCGTCGCCTGATCTATCACTACCCATGGATTCATAAAGGAGGCTTTCTATTTCGAGAGTAAAGCGCGCGAGATGCGGCGGCTTACGGCGTGTGGCTGAAGAACTGGACGCAGGTGGCGGCAGGCACGGTGATTTCGCTGCCGGTGAATTCGAGCTGTCCGGTTTCCTGATTGATGCGGAAGACCACCGCATTATTACTGTACAGATTGGCGGCGATCAGAAACTGCCCGGTCGGATCGATGTTGAAGTGGCGGGGATGGTTGCCGCGGGTCGGTTCGTGACCGAGCGCAGTCAGCTTGCCGGTCTCAAGGTCGACTCCGAAAACAGCCAGACTTTCGTGCCCGCGGTTGCCGACATATAGAAAGCGTCCGTCCGGCGTCAGGCGCACTTCAGAGACGGTGTTGTACCCGTCAAAATTCGTTGGCAATGTCGGTAGCGTCTGGATTTCCGTCAGGGCTCCGGCTTTATACGCATACGCCGAAACCGTTCCGTTGAGCTCCATGCTGGTGTAAACAAATTTTCCGTTCGGACTGAAGGTCAGGTGGCGCGGACCGGCACCGGGCGCGGTTTGAATAACGGACGGAATGTTCGGGGCGAGGGTTCCGTTACTCAGGTGGTAAATCAGAATGGTGTCGATTCCCAGATCGGCGGCCAGGGCGAACTGTCCAGATGGATCACAGTTAAAGGAGTGGGTGTGAGCGGCTTCCTGCCGTTCCGGGTTGGGTCCCGAGCCGCTGTGCCGGCGAATGGCGGTCGGGTCCCCGAGGGTGCCGTCCGGTAGAATGGGGAGCACCGCGCAGCTGCCGCTGCCATAGTTGGCGACCAAAAGTTGCTTCCCCGTCGGGTCGATTGAGATATAGCAGGGCCCCTCGCCACCTGATGGTTGGGTGTTTAGATCGGTCAGCATGCCGTCCGCTTCAATTCGGTAGGCGCTTACAGCCCCGCTTTCCCCTGCGGGCGCGCTTCCGGTCGCTTCAGTGGCGTAGAGATGCTTGCCATCCGGATGAATGACAATGAACCCGGGGCGGACCGAGTTGCTGACGTGGGCCGCTTCACCAAGCTGTCCGGTTTGTGTGTCAAACAGTGCCATGTAGATGCCTCGCTCGCCACCTCCGGCGGTGGTTCCAAAATACACCCGGTATGTGTCGGGCATCGGCGCGGCGTTGGCGATCATGCTGGCGGCAGCGAGGACAGAGGCGCAGGAGCTGTTTGCTTTCATGTCCGTAATCTAAACAGGCTTCGCCGTTTTTTCCAGACATTGGAAAAACAATCTGTGCTGCCATGCTATGTCTTCCAAACATTGGAAAAAGTCTGGTAGAGTCGGTGAATGCAGTGGCCGGAAAACATTCAGAAAAAGCTCAGGGAGCTTCCCGACGCGCCGGGCGTCTATTTGATGCGCGGGCGGGAAGGGGCCATCATTTATGTCGGCAAGGCCGCCTCGCTTCGCAAGCGGGTTCAGAGCTATTTCCGTGAAAGCACCCTGCGCAAGGCGGAGCCGAAAATTCGCGGCTTAATTCGCTCCATCAAAGATTTCGATGTGCTGGTCGTTAAGAGCGAGGCCGAGGCGCTGTTGACCGAAGGTAAATTGATTAAGGAATACAAGCCGCGCTACAACACGCTGTTCAAAGACGACAAACGGTTTCCGCTGCTGCGCACCGATTTAAACAAACCGTTTCCTAAATTTGAGTTGTGCCGAATCGACAAAAAGGACGGCGCATCCTATTTCGGCCCGTACACCTCCGGACAGGCCGCGCGAGCGGCGCTGGAGTTTGTTGAACGCCGTTTCGGGATTCGCCGCTGCCGTCCGACCCGGCCGGATGAGGAAACCTATAAGCATTGTCATGATGACATCATTCGTCAGTGCGCCGCGCCGTGTATGGGTCAAGTGACGGCGGAGGAATACCGTGAGCGGGTTGACACCGCCTGCGCCTTTCTGCGCGGCGAGCGGCCGGAGTACATTAAAGAAATCCGCGCGCAGATGGAAGAGGCCGCCGCTGGGCATCAGTTCGAGGAGGCCGCCGCGCTGCGCGATATGATGCTGCTGCTCCACCGCGCGGTGAAAGAGCGGGCGCTGGTTCGCAAAACCGACAAAATGAAAACATCCGATGCGTTGGCGGGGATTCAGGAGCTGGGAGAAAAACTCGGCCTGAGCCATTCGCCGCGCGTGATTGAATGTTTTGATATTTCCAATATTTCCGGTACCTATGCGGTTGCCAGTATGGTCGCCGCCGTCGACGGCGTACCGGTTCCGCAACGCTATCGCCGGTTCCGCATCAAGACGGTGGAGGGTAGCGATGACCCGCGCATGATGGCCGAGGCCGTTAAACGGCGCTACAGCCGCCTTCAGAAAGAGCAGGGCGCTATGCCCGATCTGCTGATTGTCGATGGTGGCATCACGCAGTTGCGCGCCGCGCGGGCTGTACTGAACGGGCTGGGGATCACATTGCCGAGTGTCGGCCTCGCTAAACAGTTTGAGGAACTGGTGCGGGATGAACTGCCGTCTCTGAGATTCCCGAAAGATTCGTCCGCGCGCGCGGTGGTCACCGGTCTGCGCGACGAGGCGCACCGCTTTGCCATTTCGTATCATCGCGAGCTGCGCCGCAAACGCATTCGGGAATCCGCGCTCGACGAAATTCCAGGCATTGGAAAAAAGACGAAAGAGCGGCTGTTAAACCATTTCGGCTCGTTCGCGCGGCTGCGCAAGGCGAGCTTGGATGAGTTGAAATCCGCACCGGGAATCGGCCCTAAAACGGCTCAGGTTATATTTGATGCGGTTTCTTGCGGATCGGAATAAAATATTACTTTTCACAAAAATACGTTGATTTTTTGATCTAGTCCCATACGTTTAAACGTATGGTGAAAGAGCAAATGAATGATATATGGCGTATTTGCAGGGTTCTGTCTCAAAAGGGGCGACTGAAGCTTTTATGGCTTCTGTTTGAGAACGGAGAACAATGCGTGAATCAATTGGTTCTTCGGTCGGAAATGACCCGGCCAAACACCAGCATTCAACTAAAAACATTGCATCTATCAGGTTTAATCCGGTTTCGCCGAGAGGGAATGAATGTAATTTACCGGGCTGAGGCGGATCCCAGAGTGAAGTGTGCGGTTCCTTTGTTGGAAGCATTACGAAGCTGCTTTGATAGCGATATTTCGTTTGAGTCTATTATTCGACAGGTTACCGCATTTACGCACGAACGAAGGGTAGAAGTCGTTCGTGTGTTGCAAGATGGACCGTTGTCCTTTGTTCAGTTGGAAGATCACTGTGGAATGACGTCATCCGCTTTATCTCGGCATCTGCTTAAATTGGAGGTGCGAAAGGTTGTTCGGTGGGATGGAGAGCGATATGCTCTAACTCTACCGAAAGAACAGCTTGGGAACGTGCTGCTTGGAATTGTGTGTCAAAAGGAGGCTCCATGAAAAATTTCAGTAAACTCAGTCCGCTCGAGCTCGATGAGAGCGCGTTCCGTCTGATCGGCAAAGAGTGGATGCTGATTACGGCCGGAACGATGGAGAGCTGGAACACGATGACGGCGAGCTGGGGCGCAATGGGCGAGCTGTGGTTTAAGCCCGTGGTGTTTGCGTTCATTCGTCCGCCGCGCTACACGTATGAGTTTGTGGAGCGCGAAGAGATTTTCACGCTTTCGTTTTTTGATGAGAGTCATCGTGATGTCCTCAATTTCTGCGGCTCGCATTCGGGGCGTGAATGCGATAAAGCGCAGGAAGCCGGGTTGACTCCGTTTGCCACCGAAAACGGTTCAGTGGCCTTTGAGCAGGCGCGGCTGGTTCTGGAGTGCCGCAAGCTTTATTTCCAGGACATCAATCCGCAGCAGTTTCTCGATCCGGCGATCGATTCAAAATACTATCCGGAAAAAGATTATCACCGCATGTATGTGGGTGAGGTGCTGCGGGTGTTAAAGCGGGAGGCGTAATGGAGTTGGAGTGCGTTGGCGTCCGGCCGTTGCGCAGTTTCGAACGCCGGAGGCCCGTGACTCCAAGTTTCCGCTCTTCCTGTTTTCCAAACATTGGAAAAAATGGCATATAGGACTTTCAAACATTGGAATTTATGACGCAGAAGGCGTCAAATGGAGGATGGATGAACGAGAAGGCACTAAATCAGGTTTCGTGGGAGAAGTTCAGCGGAATGACGCCGGACGAGCGGGCGCCTTACTTTATGGAACACGGGCGCACCTATCATGCGCTGGTTTCGCAGCAGTTCAGCCGCCCGATTCTGGAAGATCTCTGCTCGCTGGCCACCTGTGTGCGCCGGATTGCCAAAACCCGGGAAGGCAGCAGTTTTTTGCAGAGCCGGCTGTTTGATAAACGCGCCATGCTTTATTTTGCTCAGCCGTCCACCCGCACCTATCTTTCGTTCGATTCCGCCTGCCAGACCGTCGGGCTCGACTGCATGGATGTGCGCGACAGTTCCACCTCCAGTGAGGTGAAAGGGGAGTCGCCCGAGGATACGATCCGCACCTTCAGTTCCTACACCGACCTGATCATTATGCGCCATCCGGCCGGCGGGTTTGCCGAGCGGATCGCCTGGATGCTGTCGAACACCTCGCGTCCCGTGCCGGTGATTAATGCCGGGTCCGGTAAAGACCAGCACCCGACTCAGGCGCTGCTCGATATCTACACACTCGAACGCAGCTTCGAAAACATCGGCGGCATTGACGGCAAAACCGTGGCGTTTGTCGGCGACCTCAACCGCGGACGCACCGCCCGCTCGCTGGCCGGCCTGCTGACCAAATATGACGGAGTGAAGATCTACTTTGTCGCGCCGCCCGAACTGCAGATCGGCGTGGATATTCTCGCGCAGCTCGATGCAGCCAAGGTGCCGTATGAAATCTGTCACGAGTTTGAACAAGTGATCCCTGACGTGGATGCAATCTATATGACCCGCATTCAGGACGAGTGGGATGTCGATAACGAGAGCCGCCTGATCGACACCTCGAAGTTTTATTTCACCAAAGATCACCTGAGCATTTTGAAAAAAGACGCGGTGATTATGCATCCGCTGCCGCGCCGGAAAGAAATTGATGTGGCGGTCGATGGGGACCCGCGTGCGGTTTACTGGCGGCAGGTCCGCAACGGCATGTGGATTCGTTCCGCACTGATTTTGAGTATTTTCGGCCTCGACGACAAAGTTCGCGGCTACTGTGAGGAGAACCTATGAAACACCTTATTTCCCTGAAAGACTGGAGCCCGGAGGCGATTCTTGAAGTCCTCGACCTGGCGGTGAAAGTGAAAGCCGCGCCGGGGCAATACGCCGATGTGCTGAAACAGAAAACCCTGCTGATGATTTTCGAAAAGCCGAGCCTGCGCACACGCATCTCGTTTGAGGCCGGCATGACTCAGCTCGGCGGTCACGCCATCTATTACGACATGAGCACCTCGCCCATGGGCGGCGGCAAAGAGACCATCGAAGACTCGATCAAGGTCATCAGCCGCATGTGCGACATGGTCATGGCGCGCCTGTTCAAACACGAAGACATCCTCGAAATGGCCAAGCACGCCACCGTGCCGGTCATTAACGCGCTGACCAATAACTCCCATCCCTGCCAGATTCTAGCCGACCTGCTGACCATTCAGGAAAAGAAGGGCGACCTGAAAGGCCTCACGCTGGCCTATCTGGGCGACGGCTACAACAATGTGACGCACTCGCTGATGTACGGCTGCACCAAACTTGGTATGAACATCCGGGTTGGTTCACCGGAAGGGTACATGCCTGCTGTGGAAGTCACCGAACAGTGCGCGGAGTTCGCCAAAGAGTCCTGCTCATCCATGCTCATTACGGATGATCCTGCCGAGGCGGTCAAAGGAGCGGATGTGGTCTATACCGATTCCTGGATGAGCTATCACATTCCGAAAGACGAGGAAGCGGCCCGGATTGAGGTCTTTACACCGTATCAGGTGAATGAAGCGCTTATGGCGCAGGCCGCCGCCGATGCCATCTTTATGAACTGCCTGCCCGCCTTGCGCGGCGCGGAGCAGAGCGCCGGCGTGATCGACGGCCCGCAATCGGTCGTTTTCGATGAAGCGGAAAATCGTCTCCACGCCCAGAAAGCGGTCATGCTGAAACTGTTCGGCGTGGCGTAAACGGGTTGCGAAAATCGCGATGCGGGATGTGGGTTGCGAGATGCGGGATGATCAACGTTTGCGTCACGGGCGCGCTTTAGCGCGTACCGTGCACGCGCTGGTTCGATGATTTCTCCCCTGCCTTGGTGCTTGCCCATTCGGTCAGGGACTGGGCGAAGCGTTGAGACACCGGGTCGTCGTGCTTCTGCACGACGGCTCGGAAGTCCTCGAAATTGATGATGTCGTCTCCGCTGCCGTTGGGCTGAACGTAGACAATGATAGAGTCGGTCACGGATGCCGTAACCGCTACTCCGTGGGATGCTTCTGTCACGCCTTGAAGGCCTGGGCGTGACATGATCTCCTTCATGTCCGCGGGAATCCGAAGGAGTCCCATGGACTCCAGATGTTCCAGCAGGGCGAAGTACTTCCGCTTGGAGTTGGTGGCGCGGAAGATGTCAAGCACGCCGCCAAGCAGGGCGGGAAATCCTACCTCGCGGGACGCGAGGAGGTACTTGTCTTGATTGTCACGCCGCGACAATCCCTCTGTCTTCAATTCAACAAGGATCGCCTTGTCGGCGTCAGCCGACAGGGCGACGTAGTCGATCTTGTATGACTTGTCGATTGGGATGTCGGGATAGATCGTTCCAATTCGGACGGGGAACTCTGGCGCGATTTGTTCGGCAACAGGGAACCCCAGCTTGGCCTCCAGCACTTCCGGCAGGTACAACGAAAAGAACAGGTCGGCACGTCGCTCAAGCTGGTAATTCGGGAGGTGACGCCACGCGTCCATCCGGTTGAATAGGGTGTCGATCTGTTTCATCTTCTCCTCATCGAACGTCTCGCGTCACTCTGAGCGGGCGGAGCCTGCGATAGAGTGAATGCGGTGGTTCGATCCTATTTCTTATTTAGTTTGTCGGTGGTCAACTTCTATCTTCAGTGGTTGTGAACATCGACGATGCCTCTTCCCATCCCACGCGTTCGAATCTGTTATTTTGAATTTAAAGCCGCACGATGGACACTGGGTCCAGCCATCATGGTTAACATCAATGCATTTTTCTTGCGGCTCTTCGATTACGACTTTAGGGGCTTCTTTGACAATACGTCTTGCCCAAGTTTTATGCGCATTTATGTCTTCTCCGTGTTCTGCTGCCATTAGCAAATCTCGCCAATCGGTATTTGCTAAATCGAAAACCATATCGATGCATACCGAGCCCCTTTTGTGATGCTTAAGAATCAGCCGAATGATCGAGAACGTGATTCGCTCTGATAGAGCTACGTTGCGGTCAATATTTTTAAAACTATTGATCCGCCTCGCAATGTCATCTCTTGTCTCTTTTGAGGCAAAGCAGGCGTTCAGTAGACTGTACAAATTAGGTTCCATAATTTTTAACTGTCGAACGTCGCCCCTCACGGGCGCGCGGCCCCTGCGCGTACCGTGCAGGGGCTGGTTCGACAATTCTTCATCAGAGTATGTTGACCAGTATGGCACCAAGCAGGCCCCACAACAATGCGCCGATCAAAAAGAGGATGATGGCAGCGGGGATTGCGGCGATGGCCCACTTGACCATGAAAACGACCATGGAGCCGAAGGACATTCTGATGTCTGTGATCACAACCGATCGGACGGGGTCTGCGACCGGAGCAGGAGTCTGTTGCCGAGGGACAAGGGTGTCGGCGTGACTACCCCGCTCGCGCAGTATCTCTCGGATCGCCACGAAGGCTTCCGGTCTGTACTCGTTCGTGTCATTGGTTGCGTAGATCGCCTGTAGCTCCTCCGTCGGTTTGGATTGGAGGTTGGCCTTGATCTGACGGATTTCTTTTTGATCCATATTCTCTCCTGTCGAACGTTCAGCATCACTCTGAGCCGGCGGAGCCGGTGATAGAGTGTGTGCTCTGGT
>JACKQG010001811.1_pt1 | contig 28957 bp, 27 predicted proteins | sample 8237621 | NCBI WGS metagenome assembly JACKQG01 (sample SAMN15677084, study PRJNA649215) | marine metagenome | biome: marine; feature: Black Sea; material: saline water; isolation source: suspended particulate matter (SPM) from the Black Sea western gyre | collected 2013-06-09/2013-06-10 | depth... | reverse complement strand
ATTATAATAACAAAATATAATTACTTGACATTTTCACTAGTAGGTAACATCATCTTTGTATTAATTTTCAAAATTACATGCAACATCAAAAATTTAATGCCTGAATCAACAGCAAGCAAAAATACTGATAAGAAGCTCGATACGATTCCTAAGTTGTTGTTGAATCATGCAAAGCATAGAGCAGACAGACCTGCAAACCGCCAGAAGGATTTGGGAATCTGGCAGTCATGGACATGGTCTGAGGTAGCAGATGAAGTCAAAAACCTGGCTTGCGGATTGGCAAAAATTGGTTTTAAAAGAGGCGACAAACTGGCAATAATCGGTAATAACCGTCCCCATCTTTATTGGTCAATGGTTGCTGCACAAGCCCTGGGTGGAATCCCTGTTCCACTTTATCAGGACTCTGTTGCCGAAGAAATGGTGTATGTACTTGAAAACGCAGATGTCAAATTTGCTCTCGTACAGAACCAGGAACAGACTGATAAGCTACTTGAGATAAAAGACCGTCTTCCACACCTTGAGCATATCTGCTATGAGGAACCCCGTGGAATGCGGGACTATACTCAGGACTTTATTCACTTCTACAAAGATGTTCAGGAAAACGGGCGAACTTTTCATAAGGAAAATCCTAATTACTTTCTACAGGAATTGGAGCAGGGTCAGGGAAGTGATATTGCAATATTTCTTTATACTTCAGGTACCACAGGCAAGCCTAAGGGTGTCGTTCTTACTTCAGATAATCTAATCGTTACTGCCCGCAACAGCATTGAATTTGATAACCTCAGTGGCGAGGAAGATGTGTTGGCTTACTTGCCGATGGCTTGGGTTGGCGACAATATATTTTCTTTAGCTCAGGCATATGTTACCGGTTTTTGCGTTAATTGTCCTGAAAGTCCGGAAACGGTGATGACTGACTTGAAGGAAATAGGACCTACCTACTATTTTGCTCCACCAGCAGTTTATGAAGCAGTTTTAACAAAGGTTATGATCCGCATGGAGGACGCAGGAAAAATTAAACGCTCAATGTTTAATTATTTCATGGAACTGGCAAAATCTGTTGGTATCCGCATTTTGGATGGAAAGTCAGTTTCATTGACAGAAAGATTGCTTTATTCTCTGGGAGAGTTATTGGTTTTCGGTCCTTTGAAAAACAACCTGGGTTTGACCCGTACCCGTCTGGCATATACTGCAGGTGAAGCAATTGGGCCGGAAATCTTTGAGTTTTTTCGCTCGCTTGGAATTAATATCAAGCAGCTTTATGGACAAACAGAAGCGTCCGTTTTTATCTGTGCACAACCGGACGGTGAAGTAAAAGCAGACACAGTCGGGACAGCATATCCAGGAGTGGAGTTGCGTCTGGCAGATAACAACGAAGTCTTTTACCGCAGTCCGGGAGTCTTTCACTCTTATTATAAAAATCCGGAATCAACTGCAGAAACTAAAGATGCTGAAGGCTGGGTAGCCACAGGTGATGCAGGTTTTTTTGATGACGATGGTCACTTGAAAATTATTGACAGGGCCAAAGACGTTGGACGCATGAACGATGGCACAATGTTCGCGCCAAAATATATTGAAAATAAACTTAAATTTTACCCGTTTATTAAAGAGGCAGTGGCCTTTGGTCATGAAAAAGATTATGTTTCTGCTTTTATCTGTATCGATATAGAAGCCGTCGGCAACTGGGCAGAGCGACAAAATTTAGCTTATTCCGGTTATACGGATCTATCTGCAAGAACAGAAGTTTATGATTTGCTGCAGGAATGTGTGGAATCTGTAAATGCAGATTTGGCTCGTGACGAAAAACTAAGTGGATCACAGATCAAAAGATATTTGTTACTACACAAAGAGCTGGATGCAGATGATGGTGAACTCACGCGTACCCGAAAAGTTCGTCGGATTATTGTTGCAGAAAAATATGATATCTTAATCCGGGCACTGAATGATCCTGCACAGACACACTGTGAAATTGAAGCAGAAATGACATTTGAAGACGGTCGTACAGGAACTGTGCATGCAGATCTGCAAATACGGGATTCTAAACGAATTAAAGCACATGTTCACTCTCTTGCAGCCTAATCACACAAAAGCTAATACAAAATAATTGTCCATGGAAACAAATACTGATGACTGCATTTTGAGCGTAGACCATATCAGTTTGGCCTTTGGAGGAGTGAAAGCACTTACTGATATATGTTTTAACATCCGGGAAAAAGAAGTGTTTGCCATCATTGGACCAAACGGTGCGGGTAAGACATCCATGCTGAATGTGATTAACGGCTTCTATCATCCTCAGGAAGGTGAAATAACCTACAAAGGGGTTCATCGTAAACAGATGAAATCACATGATGCCGCCGTCCAGGGTATCGCACGTACTTTCCAGAATGTTGCTCTTTTCAAGGGAATGTCCACTCTGGATAATATCATGACAGGCAGAAACATACGCATGAAACGAAACCTGTTATGGCAAGCTGTATATCTCGGTCCTGCCAGAAAAGAAGAACTCGAAAATCGTGAAGTTGTTGAGGATATTATTGATTTTCTCGAAATACAAGCTATTCGCCGTACTCCTGTTGGACGCCTGCCTTATGGTTTGCAGAAGAGAGTTGAGTTGGGAAGAGCACTGGCAATGGAGCCGGATTTGTTGCTGCTGGATGAGCCAATGGCAGGGATGAATATTGAAGAAAAACAAGACATGTGTCGTTTTGTTCTTGATGTCAATGATCAATATGGAACTACCATCGCCCTGATAGAACATGACATGGGTGTGGTAATGGATATTTCTGATAAGGTTGTTGTACTGGATTATGGAAAAAAATTAGCAGAAGGAACTCCGGATGAAGTCCGTGGCAATCAGGCAGTGATAGACGCCTATTTGGGCGTAGCACATTGATTGAACAATTAATTATATTAAATTGATAATGCAGGCATTTTTGATTGACCCCTTTGTGATGATGTATGATGCACCTCTATTTTTTGTGGAAGTGCTCGTGAGTGGTTTAATGTCAGGTGTGATGTACGCACTCGTTGCACTGGGTTTTGTTTTGATTTATAAAGCCTCTGGAGTCTTTAATTTTGCCCAGGGTGCAATGGTTCTATTTGCAGCACTGACATTTGTAGGTTTGTGGGAGCTTGGGGTTAACCCCTGGCTGTCTTTGATTTTATCTGCACTGGTGATGATAGGGGTTGCGTTCTCTGTAGAACGCGTTGTACTGCGTCCTCTGGTCAATCAGGATCCTATAATATTTTTCATGGCGACGATCGGCATCACTTATTTTTTAGATGGTTTTGGGCAAACCATTTGGGGTAGTGAAGTTAGACCTTTGGACATCGGTATTCCCAACGAACCTTTTATGGATTTTGCAGACTGGTCCGGATTGTATATCAATAAATTTGATGTCTTTGCTGCAGTTGTCTGTAGCATACTGGTGGCATTATTAGCAGGTTTTTTTACAAAAACAAAAATTGGCCGTGCACTGCGTGCAGTTGCAGATGATCACCAGGCAGCTCTTTCAGTTGGTATTCCATTAAAAACTATTTGGACAATAGTCTGGTCTGTGGCCGGGATAGCAGGTTTAGCAGCAGGAATACTCTGGGGTTCAAAACTTGGTGTTCAGTTTACTTTGTCCCTGATTGCTTTTAAAGCTCTGCCCGTCTTGATTCTTGGCGGATTTACTTCTATTCCTGGTGCAATTATTGGTGGATTAATAATTGGTGCAGGCGAAAAAATAGCTGAAGTTTACTGGGGCGAAGTGATGGGTGGTGCAATCGAAGACTGGTTTGCCTATGTAGTGGCCTTGATTTTTCTCTTGTTCCGACCACAGGGTTTGTTTGGTGAAAAAATAATTGAACGCGTCTAATTACAAAAAACAGCATAAATTTTTCTTATGATCTATCGTGAAGCCGGACAATTTAAAACTTCTTACAAATCGGACCAAGCTCTGTTGCCTATTGCTCAGGATCGATTTTTCATAATAAGTTTGTTGGCAGCAGCCTACATTTTGGTACCAATGGTAGCAAACGATTATTGGCTCAACTCCATCTTTTTACAATTCTTTATTTTTTCTCTGGCTGCCATAGGACTTAATATACTAACCGGTTATGCAGGTCAACTCAGTTTAGGTACTGGAGGGTTCATGGCCTGTGGAGCATTCTCCGCCTACAAGTTGGCCACTTCTTTTCCGGACATGCACATTATTGTCGTGCTGTTTCTTGCAGGTCTGATTACAGCCCTTGTTGGGATGCTTTTTGGTATTCCAAGTTTGCGAATCAAAGGTTTTTATCTAGCAGTTTCTACACTGGCAGCACAATTTTTTCTACTCTGGCTTTTTAATCGGGTTCCATGGTTCACCAACTATTCCAGTTCAGGTGTGATATCACCGCCACCGATAAAATTGATTGGAGATTATTATATTACCGGTACACAGGCTACTAATCTTACACAGTATTTTTTTACACTGACTCTTGTGGTTGTGATGGCTTTAGGAGCTAGAAATATCATCCGGGGACACACAGGTCGGTCCTGGATGGCAATGCGGGATATGGATATTGCTGCAGAAATTATTGGAATTTCACCGTTGAAAGCAAAACTCTCCGCTTTTGCAGTCAGCTCTTTTTATTGTGGTATTGCCGGAGCATTGTGGGCCTTTTTATATACCGGAACCGTGGAACCGCTGGCTTTTGAAATTAATCAGTCTTTTAAAATTCTATTCATGATCATCATAGGTGGTTTGGGTTCTATTCTAGGTTCTTTCCTGGGAGCCGCATTTATTGTTGTTTTGCCTATTTTTCTCAATTCAGCTCCAGCTTTACTAGGATTAGAGATTTCGGGTGCATTGGTGACACATATTGAATTTATGGTTTTTGGCGTGCTGATCGTGTTTTTTCTGATTGTAGAACCACACGGTTTGGCACGTTTATGGGGGATTGCTAAAGAAAAATTACGGCTTTGGCCTTTTCCGCATTGACCGTGTTGACCAGGTGGACTAGTCTCTATGTGGTTAATCACGTCCGCAGTTTCAGGACTAATCAATTTGATGATTAATGAATCGGTGGACATTTCACGCTGGATTTACTGTAAAATTCAGCTCATTTCTCAATTAATGATAAAGGAGAGAATATGAAGAATATAATGAAAAAAATCACGATTGTCATGCTAATTGGCGTCGTGTTCAGTCTGACAGGACTGGCTCAGGCTGCGGAAAAGATTTATATTCCGCTGCTGACTTATACAACCGGTCCTTATGCACCCGGCGGGATACCTTTAGATCAGGCATTCCGGGATTACTTCAAGTATGTTAATGCCACAGGTGGGGTTAACGGTGTAGAACTGGAATGGGAGACCTGCGAGTATGGTTATAATACCGACCGTGGTGTTGAGTGTTATGAACGAATCAAAAAGAGCAAAAGCGGTAACATGGGTGTAGCCGTATTCCCGCTTTCAACCGGTGTAACCTATGCACTGCTTCCACGAACTCAGGCAGATGGAATGGTTCTGCACTCAATGGGTTATGGAAGAACTGATGCCTCTGATGGACGTGTTTTCAGTCATGTCTTTACTGCACCTATGACTTACTGGAGTCAGGTGACTGCCATCACCAAATACATTGGCGAGCAAATGGGCGGGATGAATAATTTGAAGGGCAAGAAGATTGCTCTCGTTTATCACAACAGTGCCTATGGTAAGGAGCCAATTAAAACTCTTGAAGTTCTTGCTGAAAAATATGGATTCAAGTTCCTCAAGTATCCGGTCAACCATCCGGGACTGGAGCAGAAATCAACATGGCTTAAAATTGGACGTCAGACTAAGCCTGACTTCACTATCATTTTTGGTTGGGGCGTGATGACTCAAACTTCCATTAAGGAAGCAAAAGCAATCGGCTATCCTGTTTCCAAAATTATCGGCAACTGGTGGTCTGCCTCTGAAAACGATACACGACCTGCAGGTTCTGCGTCTGTTGGCTACAAAGCAGCTGGCTTTCACACGATAGGAAAACAGTATCCTCTGCATGCAGGAATTGTGGACAAAGTCTACGGAGCAGGAAATGGTTCTGGTGAGAAGAGTGTTGTTGGAGAAGTCCTTTATAACCGAGCACTGGTCAACGGCCTGATCTTTACTGAGGCTATTCGTGCCGCACAAAAGAAGTACGGTAATATTGCAATCAACGGCAAGCAATTGGCCTGGGGTTATGAACATGTTAATTTGACCGAAGCCCGCTTGAATGAGTTAGGCTTAGGCGGATTCATGAAACCGCTAAAAATCACTTGTGCCAACCACGAAGGAGCAAACAGTCTGCTCATTCACGAATGGGACGGTAAAAATTGGGTCAATCCATCCAAGTGGTATTCACCAATGTATGACGTAACGCGTCCGATGATTGAAGCATCAGCAGCGGCATACGCTAAGGAAAAGGGGATTACTCCTCGTTCCAATTGTAATTAAGCTAAATTTTAGTTGGGTCTGCAAAATTTGACCCGACTATTTTTGCCTTACACTTACAGCAGGTTGGGTGACTTTGTTCACCCAACCTGCTATTCATAAGCTATATTTTTAAAATGCTGCAGGTCAACAACATCGAAGTGATCTACGATCACGTAATACTTGTGCTCAAAGGTGTTTCACTTGAAGTTCCGGAAGGCAAAATAGTAGCCATTCTCGGTGCAAACGGGGCTGGTAAATCAACGACTCTAAAAGCAGTTTCTAATTTACTTCAGGCAGAACGTGGTGAAGTAACTAAAGGGAGCATTCAGTTTGATGATTTTGAGGTTCATGATCTTTCTCCAAATGATTTAGTGACACGTGGCTGCATACAGGTAATGGAAGGCAGGCATGTCTTTGAACACCTGACAGTTGAAGAAAATTTGCTCACAGGTGCTTACACACGAAAGGATGGACGTACTGAAATTGCAGCAGATCTGGAAAAAACATATAACTACTTTCCACGATTGAAAGAACGCAGAACAAGTCAGGCAGGCTACACTTCCGGTGGCGAACAACAAATGCTGGCGCTCGGACGGGCACTGATGTCCAAACCAAAAATGATTTTATTGGATGAACCTTCGATGGGGCTGGCACCGCAGCTCGTTGAAGAAATTTTTGAAATAGTAAAAGACCTCAACCAACGAGAGGGCGTTAGTTTTTTACTGGCTGAACAGAATACGAATATTGCTCTACGCTATGCCGATTACGGCTACGTCTTGGAAAATGGACGTGTAGTGATGGACGGTGAAGGAGCAGAACTACGCGAAAATGAAGATGTCAAGGAATTCTATTTAGGCATGGGAGGTGAGGGTCGTAAGAGTTTCCGAGACGGAAAAAACTACCGTCGTCGTAAACGCTGGCTCTAGTCGGCTTCGCTTGTTTTTTCATCCTTCCATTTCTCTGCAAACGCCATAGCATGAGCAGTAATGATGCAAAAATAGGTATCGTAGCCGGTGCCGGACCGTACGCTGGACTGGATTTAACACAGAAAATACTGCAGCAAACCGAGGCCAGAAAAGATCAGGATTACCTGCCAACCATCTCAATTTCAACACCTAGCCAAATTGCAGACCGCACCCATTTTCTTTTGGGTCAAACCACAAATAATCCGGCTCACGCCATTTTCCAAAATTTAACAGATTTAGCAGAACTTGGTGCAACTGTTGCTGGAATACCCTGCAACACCGCACATGCACCTGCAATCAGGGATGTGTTTCTGGAAAAGCTCAAAGAATCTGGAATGCAACTCAAGCTGCTGGACATGATCTCTGAAACTATTAACTTCTTGAAAGAAGTCTGTCCTGATGTTAAGACAGTCGGGGTACTTTCCACAATTGGAACCTGGAAAGCCGGGTTCTATCCCAAATTACTCAGTGCAGCAGGTTATGATATCAAATTACTTGAAGAGTCAGAGCAGCAGCATTTGCACGATATGGCACTATTTCATCCTGAATTTGGTATCAAAGTACAGGCAAATCCGGTTAGCAGTGAAGCTCGAAATGTTTTGCTGAATGGTGTTCGTCAATTGCAAAGACAAGGCGTTCAAGCCATTGTTTTGGGCTGTACTGAAATTCCGCTTGGACTTCCCGAAGCTAAATTAGGAGCAACATATTTAATTGATCCTGGATTGATTTTGGCACGTGCATTGATTCGGGAATTTTGTCCGGAAAAGCTTTTGCCCTGGTCCTGGGACACATAAAATGGCTGAAACAAAAACATCATCATTAACTCCAATTGAAAAGCTGAAGAAAGTAATGACCCGTTTGAGGCATCCGGATGAGGGTTGTCCGTGGGACAGGGAACAAACTTTTGCCAGTGTAGCACCTTACACGATTGAAGAAGCTTACGAAGTTTCTGATGCAGTTGACTGCAATGATATGCCAGCCCTCAAGGAAGAGTTAGGAGACCTGCTTTTGCAAATAATATTTCATTCCCGCATTGCAGAAGAAGCAGGTTATTTTAATTTTGACGAAGTTGCTCAAAGCATTACTGACAAAATGGTGCGCAGACATCCACATGTCTTTGGAGAGGATTCAGAGCGTTCAAAAGAGTTTCACAGTGAAGAATGGGAAGCACAGAAAAGACGTGAACGTGCTGAGAAAGCCAGTGCCCGTGGAGACACACCTGGTGTTCTCAATGATGTGGCGCTAGCCCTTCCGGCTCTCATGCGTGCAGAAAAACTGGGAAAAAGGGTTGCAAAAGCGGGGTTTGACTGGCCGGAAAAAGAAAATATTATTAATAAAATAAATGAAGATATTGCTGATTTAAAGGCTAAAATAAAGCAAAAAGATAACTTTCAGGAGTCGGCGGAAAATGAGCTTGGTGAGATTTTGTTGAATGTGGTCAGTCTTGCCCGTCACCTTAAAGTTGATCCGGAATTAGCTTTGCGTAGAGCAAATACGAAATTTGTAAACCGCTTCCGTACTGTTGAAGAACAGTTGGCAACTGCCGGAGATGTTCCTGAAAAGATCAACATTGAAGCATATAAATTACTTTGGGAGGCAGAGTAAAATGACAGCTTCTTAGTGATTTGTCAGAATTACACTTGAATGGCAGCTCCAGATAGCATAAACTTAACTGTTATGAATTTTATCGAAATATTTTTTGAGTTAGAAACTCTGTTCGTTAAAAATTTCAAAACAATGGAGAAAGGTGTTTTAATTTTTCTCTTTTTTAATGAAATAAATTATTTGATTTCTCAGAAAAATAGTTATTGACGGAATATTAATGAGTGATGCAGAACATATGAGCCGCAAGGAACTTTTGCAGCCAAACCGGATGGAAAAAAAGTTGTATGCATTTGTCGATCATGCATACCGCAAAAAACGTTTATATATAGGCGCAGGGGTTGCGGTTATAACACTGATAATTGGAATCTGGGGTGGCTGGCAATTTGTGCAGAGTCAGCGTGTAAATCAGGCAAATTTATTCCATATTGCCAGAGCAAAACTTAGCAATCCGGCACTATCTGAACAAGAAAGATTCTCACAGGGAATTGCTGCTTTACAGGAATTTGCCAAGTCTGAATCATCCAGTGTATTGAGCGTGCTGGCCTTGATGGAATCTGGAGAGGCTTATGCCCGTCAGTCGAAAAATGAAGAAGCAATACCTGTTTTTGAGGATGTGATAAAACATCCTGAGGCAACCATATTTCTCAGAAATGCAGCACGTCTCAGTTTGTCTGCTTTGTTTGAGGAACTGCAGAGGTGGGATGAAGCAGAAATGATGATTGAAGGAATTGATATTTCATCCTGGGATGATGTGCGGTGGCGTGCTTTGGCCAGAATTGCTATTTTAAAAGGTGAAAGTGAGCAGGCAAAAAAATTACTGGAAAAATTACTTGAAACTGTACCTGAATCAGTTTTTAGACAAGAAGCAGAAACATTACTATTGACTCTATAGTGCTGCAGAACTTTAACTATCAACCATTATAAAAACAAAAAATGAAAGAAGCTAATCAGACTCTTGTTGAAGAGCACAGTACCATCCAAAAAGTAAACTTGTTTGAAAAAGTTTTGACCACTTCCAAGCGGGCAAAATCACTCTACAGTCTAGAAGAATCAGCGAGATCTTCACTGAAGTACAAACCGGCTTTTCAGGCGATTATGGAAAACAATGATGGCCGTCTGATAATTAAGAGTACCCTGACAGATATTTCTGAAGAAGAAACTGAGCTAGAATAAAAAAACAAGACACTGAAACAATTGGTGTCTTGTCTCCTGAAACCTGAATAATAACAATTGATATGCGGGAATCAGTTAATTTGATTCAGGGTTTCACACGTGTTTTACGTGCGTTGTTGACACGTTCCCGCTCCCAATATGCTGCACTGTTAGTTTTTAGCGGAATGCTGCTGGCTGACACTCTTTTTCGTGTCTACATATTTCCTCTCTACTCAAAATTTTTAATTAATAATGGCGCAAGTCCGGCATGGACAGAACTGGATGTCGGTTTTGCTCCAATCGTCTGGCTCTCTTTCTTTGCCATCATCTTAGGCAGCCTGACAATCGTCATCACGTTTGCTTCTCAAAACGTCCCCAAGCTGATTGATTTATATATGGATCACTGGGCCAGTCTTTTTTTCGTCTGGTGGGCCGTAGCATGCCTGATTCATGCTTTTACAATCAAAATACTTGCAGAAACCGGAGTAGATATAGTTGCCAGTCTTGTTTTTAATTACCACATCCTTCTTGCAGTTTCGCTGGTAATAGGTTTCCCTTTTATTTTTACCATTCTCAGATCAACTAAAACCAGCAATGTGATAGAAAATTTATTGCAGGGTAGTTATAGATTGTTAGAGAATTTGGCAAAGAAAGGACCTAAGGTTAAACTTTCAGAAAAAGCTCATGCAAACATTCAATACCAGTTATTTGAAGAATTAAATCAATTGATGGACCTGCTGGTCTATGTACCTTATAAAGAACCAAAAGCACACATTATTGAAGGAATTGGGGCTTTACTGCAGAAATATGTAATCTTAAAACCAAACTTTCCTGAGCTGTTTTTTAAAGTAAACGAGTGTATTCACGAGGACATATCATTTCGTACCATGAAAAATTTATTACATGATGTGGAGAAAAAACATACATTCTATGAACAAAAGAGTTTTCGGTTGATAGGAAATGTTTACAATGTTTTTCTTGATACAGGAGAGTTTGATCTTTCTACTTTGTGCGTGGAACAATTGAGCCAAATTGGAAAAACTGCAATTGCTTGTGATGATCAGGCAGTGGTTGAGGAAGTTACTGTTCGGATGAATACCTACTTCAGATTTGCACTTAAACATGGACAGCATCACAATGAACCACGCAATTTATATAATCTTGTTTTTCATTACGGAAGGTTTCTGGAGGATTTAGCAGAATATCAGCAAATTGAAAAAATAAAGACCTGTATAGGCTATTTCGTGTTTTATGGACAACAGTGTTTTAATGCAATTCCACGTGCAAGGTCGCTGGCTTTTATTTTAGATGTTTTGGCTTTTGAAATGCAGAAGTTAATGCTAAATATATATCAAAACAACTGGGATAGAGAGCTTCAAGGAGAATTACTACAAAAGTTTCTTATCTTTGATAATTTTCAGGATATGGATAAAAACTTTGCAGTACAATTCTTTAGTCAAAACCATGGTATCAGACTTTTACACATAGGACTGGCCTTGTTCTATCTGCATCAACATGAAGATGAATTTGCAGAGGCAATTGCAAAAGATACTGTGCAGGATCTTATTCTAATGGGAGAGCCCTTGTTTAAAAAAACAATGACAACTATTTATGCCAGACTGCAGTTTTCAGGTCCCAAATTTTGGGAAGACACTGACCGTGGTAATATAAACATTTATTACACACCATATCAAAACGAAATTGAAACTTTCAAGAAATTACAACAAAAATATATACTTGAAAGTCCAACAAAAATTTCTGCATAACTGAATGCAGGTTTAATTAAAAAGTATTGCATTAAAAATTTTCTTGTATCATAAAATAATCTGGTTTATACTGCGATTGTTATCTATTAAGTTTGTTTAGTATAAGCAAACAACTTCAGTTAAATTAAAATATTGTTATTAAGAAAAAAGGTTGAGCCATGAAAAGAGAAGCAGAGTTTTTACAAAAAGTCAGAGAACTTGCTGCAGAGAAGAATATGTCTGCAACCGCAAAAGCATTAAAAATTCCGGTATATACTTTAAGAGCCCGCTTGTTAAGTGCTGCCATTAATCTAGGTGAAATTCCACCTCAATTTGCAAAAAATAGAGTTGTAAAAAAAGTTGCAAAAGTTAAAAAAAGCAAGTTTATAGATCTTGTTCGTGCAGCAGGGAAAGCAGGTAATTCAAGAAGGGTCATCATACCACAGCAAATATTTCAGGATCTGGACTGGAATAAAGGTGATGAGATTGTTATTCGCCGTTCTGGAAAAAATAAGATTATTATTGAAAAGTCGGCAAGTAAATAAACTTCTTTAAGACACTCGTTGAATAATTATTTAAAAGAGTGTTTCCTCCCTTTTAATTCAAACGGCGGTTGATTTCATAATCGTGATTTCAACCGTTTTTATCACAAAATATAAAACAGGTATTGCATGGATTTGGTGTATCGCCCAAGACGCTTAAGACGCTCCGCACCCATTCGTGGATTGGTGCGTGAAACTGAACTCTCACCTCAACAATTGATTTATCCGATGTTTGTTACAGAAGGTAAGGCAGTCAGGGAGCAGATTGAGAGTATGCCAGGACAATTCCGTCTGTCGGTAGATGAACTGGTTCGTGAGTGTGAAGAACTTTATGCACTTGGAGTTGGTGCAGTTAACTTATTTGGTTATGCTGTAGAAAAAGATGAATTAGCAACCAAGTCTTATGCTGCAGATGGTTTAGTTCAGCAGGCAATTCGAGCCATAAAATCTGCCGTTCCGGAATTGTGTGTGCAAACAGATGTTGCTCTTGATCCCTATACTACACACGGTCATGATGGACTAGTCATTGACGGTGAAATTGTGAATGATGAATCCGTGGAGGTGCTTTGTAAAATGGCGCTTTCTCATGCAGAAGCAGGTGCCGACTGGATTGCGCCTTCAGATATGATGGATGGACGGGTTTCTGCAATCCGAAATGCACTGGATGTACAGGGTTTTTCACAAGTTGGCATTCTAGCTTATTCCGCAAAGTATGCTTCCTGCTTTTACGGACCTTTTAGAGGTGCACTGCAGTCTGCACCAAAAAATGGAAACAAAAAAACCTACCAGATGGATCCTGCCAACACCAGAGAGGCACTGCGAGAGATTGCTTTAGATCTTGAGGAAGGTGCAGATGTAGTGATGATTAAACCCGCATTATGCTATCTGGATGTGATTACACGTGTCCGCGAAGCTTTTGATGCACCGGTTGCAGCCTATAATGTTTCCGGTGAGTATGCAATGCTTGTGGCCGCAGCAGAAAAAGGCTGGATTGATCGTGATCTTGCAATGATGGAAATGCTCCTCTCAATCCGACGTGCAGGTGCAGATATGATATTGACGTATTTTGCTAAAGATGCGGCTGCTTATCTACGTGCAGATTATGGAAGTTTTAAATGATGGACTCACTCACTATCCGTAATGCAGAAGTAATTCTTCCGGGAAATATTCAAAAAACGGATGTTGCTGTCAGTCAGGGAAAAATTTCTGCTATTGGCAAAGGCCTTGCGGATTGTGGTGAAGTTATTAATGCAGAAGGTTTGTTTTTACTTCCTGGAATAATCGATCCACAGGTTCATTTTCGTGAGCCGGGTTCGACTGATAAGGAAGATTTGCATAGTGGTTCATGTGCTGCTGCTGCCGGTGGAGTTACCAGTTTTCTGGATATGCCGAACAATAATCCTCCAGTAATTACAGTCCAGCGGATGAAAGAAAAAAAACAGCTGGCGGCAGAAAAATCAGTTGTCAATTATGGTTTTTTTATGGGAGCAACTCCGGACAACCTGGATGAGTTGAATGCAGTTGAAAATGTTTGTGGAATTAAAATATTCATGGGTTCCTCTACCGGGAATTTACTGGTCGATGACCCACTAGTTTTAGAAAAAATATTTGCCGGAGGTTCACGTCTGATTGCTGTCCATGCAGAAGATGAAGCTGTGCTGAGGGACAATATGGTGCTACTTAAAGATATTCACGATGTGCGTATTCATTCTCGTGTAAGGGATGAATCTGCCGCACTCAGGGCTACTAAATTAGCAGTGCGTCTTTCATTGAAGTACCGGAGGCGCTTACATATATTACATTTAACTACTGAAGATGAATGTGATTTCTTACGGACTTTGCCGAGGGAACACTTGATTTCTACAGAAGTTTGTCCCCAGCATTTTACTTTGACTGCTCCGGAATGTTATGAGCAGCTTGGGACTTTGGCCCAGATGAATCCACCAATACGGACAAGGAGACATGCAGATGCACTTTGGCAGGCTCTAAAAGACGGAATAATTGACTGCATTGCCACAGACCATGCACCTCACACTTTAGCTGAAAAAGACCAGTCATATGGTAAGGCACCAGCAGGGATGCCTGGAGTTGAAACTTCACTGCCTTTGATGCTTGACCGAGTTAATCAAAATCACTGCAGCCTGCAGCAGGTTGTCCACTGGATGTCAGAGGCACCAGCAAAATTATATGCAATGCAGGGAAAAGGACGTATTGAAGTAGGTCATGATGCAGATCTGGTTTTAGTCGATTTGGACCTCAAGAAAACAGTCAGGAATGGAGATTTGAAAACCAAAGTTAATTGGTCTCCTTATCATGGTATGGAATTAAAAGGCTGGCCGGTTCGTACTATTGTAAACGGTAAAACAGTTTTTTTGAATGGCGAAGTTGACAAAAGTGTGCGAGGCAGAGAGATCTGTTTTGCATCATGAGTAAATAAGAGTTAGGATAGATGGAATATTTTTGTTTTTAAGTCATTTTTGAAGATTCGTTCTGAAAAAACACTGTTAAGAATTTATCAATAAACATTTTCTTTGGAGAAAATAATGACGACAGCAACAGTTAAAAGCACTAAAAACAACTTAGTTGAAATGCTAGATAATTCTCGGAAGCTCTATGCTGATCGTCCTTTGTACGGTACAAAGCGAGATGGGAATTACGAATGGACATCTTATGAGGAGTTTGCAGAAAAAGTAGATGCTTTCCGGGCAGGATTAGCTTCTCTGGGAGTATCTGCAGGAGACAAAGTCGCCATTATCTGTAAAAACACAGAAGAATGGGCTGTTTCTGCTTATGCTACTTATGGCTTGTGTGCACAACACATTCCTATGTATGAAACACAGTTACCAAAGGAATGGGAATTCATAATTCGGGATTGCGGAGCAAAAGTGTTGTTGGCTGCAAACACAACCGTACTAGAGCAAACCAGTGATTTCGTTGAACGCATTGACGAATTGGAACACATTGTTTTATTATCCGGAACAAGTACTGGTGCGGTTAAAACATATTCTGATTTACTGAAAAGTGGTCGTGAAAATCCGGTAGAAGCACAGCAGCCGGAGGCGCAGTCGCCGATGGGAATGATTTATACCTCTGGAACAACCGGAGACCCAAAAGGCGTGGTATTGAGTCATCGGAATCTGATTTTTGAATGTGAGGTTGTTCTGCCGTTGTTTGGCATGACAAAGGATGACCGCACCCTGGCATTTTTGCCGTGGGCCCATGTTTTTGGTCAGGTGGCAGAAGTTCATGGATTAATCAATTCAGGCGGTTCTGCGGGATTGGTCGATGATGTGAACACACTGATTGAAGAATTGGGTGTTGTCAAACCTAGTATGTTTTTTGCGGTACCACGCGTTTATAATCGAATTTATGAGCGTCTAAGAGGGCAAATGCAGGAAAAACCGGGCTTTATCCGCTCTCTTTTTTATGGTGGACTCAAGCAGGCAAAGCGTGAGAGAGAAGGTGAAACACTTAGTTTTCTTGAAAATCTGACATTGACACTGGCCCGCAAGATTATTTTCAAAAAAGTTTATAATCGTTTTGGCGGAAATTTGCGTATTGCAGTAAGTGGTGCCAGCGCCTTGAGTCCTGCTGTAGCAGAATTTGTCAATGATATTGGAATCAGTGTTTTTGAGGGTTACGGCCTCAGTGAAAATACGGCTGCACTTTCGGTAAATTATCCTGGAGCAAGGCGTTTTGGTTCTGTAGGGAAACCACTGCCAGGTGTGCGGATCGAGATTGATAAATCTGTAGAAGGATCCAAAGAAGAGGACGGTGAAGTTCTAGCATATGGTGAAAATATTATGCTTGGTTATCATAATCTTCCGGAAATAACAAAAGAGAGTATCACCAAAGAAGGAGGATTGCGTACAGGTGACTTGGGACATTTGGATGCTGACGGTTACCTTTACATCACTGGACGAGTCAAGGAACAGTACAAACTTGAAAATGGTAAATATGTGGCTCCGGCACCTTTGGAAGAAACACTGAAACTGAGTGCTTACATTGACCAGATAATGCTTTACGGTTTTAACCGTGCTCATAATGTGGCTGTGATTGTTGCAGCGATGCCTGCAGTAGAAAAATATGCTGAGGAAAATGAGATCACTGCAAGTGGAGAAAGTTTGCTGACTGATCCTAAAATCAGACAATTATTCCAGGAACAATTGGATCGTTATGGTAAAGATTTTAAAAGTTTTGAGCGTCCTCAAAATTTCACTTTGCTTGCTGAGGAGTGGGGAATAGACAATGGACTGTTAACTCCGACTCTCAAATTGAAAAGAGAAGTAGTGGAGAAGCAGTTTATGAAGCAGATTGAGAGCCTTTATTCTTGAGTAGAAGCAGTTGTTTGGTCTTGTGATTGACAACAGTATTCTGCTACAATTGGTGATTTTGAAGTTTCCTGCGCGTCATGCAAATCCAAGTCTCAAATCTGCATAAAAGCTACATTGATGGAGAGGGCCGCAAACTGCACATTTTGCGGGGCCTTGATTTTGAGGCTAAGTCCGGATCCACGGTAGCCATTGTAGGCGCTTCGGGAACCGGCAAGAGTACTTTGCTGCATGCAATTGGCACACTGGAAGCCATAGATGAAGGGCAGTTGCGACTTGATGATCGGGATCTGACTAGTTTTACCAGGGATCAGGCTGCAAAGTTCCGCAATGATGAAGTTGGTTTTATTTTTCAGTTTCACCAGTTATTGCAGGATTTTACTGCCTTGGAAAATGTGATGATTCCACAGTTGATTCAAGGGCAGAACACAGAAACTGTACGCAAAAATGCCTTGGATTTGCTGGAAAAGGTTGGTCTTGCAGAACGTTCAGGGCATAAACCAACTCAACTTTCCGGTGGCGAACAGCAGCGTGTTGCGATTGCACGTGCATTAGTCAATCAACCACGAATCATACTGGCAGATGAACCGACAGGCAACTTGGATAATGAAACAGGAGAGCAGATAATGGAAATTTTACTGCGCCTTAATCAAGAGAATGATACCACGCTAGTTATGATTACCCACAATACAGATCTCGCCTCTGCCATGCAGTATCAGCATCGTATGGAAAATGGACAATTACATTTGCTTACGAATGACTAAGAATTTCCGCTACAGAATTTTTATTCAGCCTGATTTCCACACCTTTTAAACCTGATGAATTTCCCCTCTACTGTTTTTCGTTTTTTTGTAACACTCTTGCTGCTGGGGTGTGTTTCTGTGAATAATTACCAGAATGAACTCAAGGCACAGACAGTGACAGGTTCTGCTATTTCAGTAAACATTTCTGAAATTGAAATAACAGGTACCTCCGATTTAGAAGCTTCTCAAATAATGTTCTTGATAGAAAGTCAGGCGGGTGAAGCCCTGGATCGAAAAACGATTAGCAGGGACATTCACTCCATATATCAAATGAAATTATTTGATGATGTACAGGCAGAAGTAATACTGCAGCAGGAAACAGATTCTACGGCAAAAGCTTATTTACTGCGCTTTGTAGTAAAGGAACGTCCACGTCTGGCTGAAGTGAAATTAGTCGGTGTGATGCAGCTGGAACGTACTGAAATTGAAGAAAAAATGACTCTGCTGCAGTATGATCCACATGATCCAGAAAAAATAGCTGTAAATGAGCAGATTATTTTGGAGTATTACCGAAGTGAGGGTTATCCACGGGTACGGGTTAAGAGCAGGATTGAAATTATCGAAACAGATCTTGAAACTGTAGAAAACAAGTTTCGGGTGGTTTTTGATATCACTGAAAAACCAAGGGTGTACCTCTCGGATATCAATATTTCCGGAACTGAGTATTATTCTGAACTGGATATTAAACGCTTTATTCTGAGTTCAGAAATAGATTGTGTAGCCTGGGCAAATCAATCCGGGCTGTTTCGTGAGGAAATGATTAATCAAGATTTGTCATTGATTACACAGCACTATCTGAAAAAAGGCTTTATCAAAGTTTTTATTGAAAAGCCGGATGTGATGCTCATACATAATCCGGATTACAGTAGAGTCGATGTTCGTTTGAAAATATCTGAAGGAGCACAATATACTACAGGAAAAATTGAAATTGCAGGTGATATTCTTGGTAATAAAGAAAATCTAATAAAGAATCTATTGCTGCTGGAAGGAGAAATTTATAATCCGTTTTTGCAAAACAGAGATCGTTCCGGAATCAGTGAAATCTACCATGAGCAGGGTTATGCCTTCGTCAGAGTATTTCCTGAAACAAAGGTTGATGAAGTTGCCAAAACAGTCGATGTTACTTATCGGATTAAAAAGGGGGAAAAGGCCTATATTGGCCGTCTGGAAATTGCGGGCAACATAGAAACACGGGATCATGTTATCAGGCGTGAGTTTGAACTGCTGGAGAATGAGCTATTTAATGGAAAGAAACTGCGCTTAAGTCAGGAAAATCTTAACCGATTGGGTTTTTTCCAGTCAGGTGTTGTGTTGGAAAGGTCTGCACGTGCTCAGGAAAGCAACCTGCTCGATATCCTTGCACGTTTAAAAGAAGCGCAGACAGGGACTTTTCAGGCACAAGTGGGTTATAGTGATTTTTCCGGATTTAGTGGAGGTGTAACCCTTTCAAAAGGTAACCTGCTTGGATCTGGACGTACTCTACGTTTGAGTGCACAGTTTGCGGAACAAAGTGTTCAACAAAAATTCGATGTAACTCTAATTGATCCAAGATTATTTGATTCATTGGTTTCGGGATCTGTTTTTGCTTCAAGAAGTAAAGTCCAGGATTCCACAGAATTTGAGCGTGGAGTAATCACGGAGAATAATTATGGTTTCAGTTTGGGGATGCCGCTTTATTTCCGTGATTTACGCTTTGGAACGCAAATAAGTTCTCTTGACCGTGTTTTTTCTGATTCCGGAGATGACCTTTACAAACACTCAGTCTCACCTTCGTTGACCTTTAACTCGGTCAACCATCCAGTTTTTCCAAGTGCAGGAATCAAAACTTCTTTGCGCCTGATCCAGACCGGAACTCCTTTTGGCGGAAATATCCAATTGCGTGAATATCGCCTTCAGTATCAGCAGTTTTGGTCTATGAACCAGGAGAATACTTTTATTCTGATGGCAAAAGCTCGTTTGGGATTGTTGCAGGAACAAGGTGGTTCTCCAATTCCATCAGAAGACCGATATCGTCTGGGTGGTATTGACACAGTCCGGGGGCACTTCTATTATAACATTGCCGGACCTTATGGTGCCAGTGAGCAACGTCGTTACCGTGAGTACAGGGTGATTACAGATGAACTTGGTTACCAGCAGACAAAGACCTATGACAGCAGAACTGTTGGATTGAGCGCAAGTGAGTTGCAGGAGTTGAAAAGCGGTGGTATTTCGGAGAGACTCTTTAACCTTGAGTTACTGTTTCCACTGAGTCAAGATGAGAATAGTTTTGTCCGTGGAGTGATTTTTTTGGATGCAGGAAACGTGAATGCAGAATCAAGTCAGTATAAACTGCTGGGAGAAAATGAACCGGGCTTTTTAGAGCTACGTAAAAGTGCAGGCTTTGGTATTCGTGTGATAACACCGATGGGCGTTTTGCGTTTTGAGTATGGATCTAAATTGGATAAGCTTCCAGATGAGACTCCAGACCGTTTTGAATTTACTGTCAGTGGGTTGTTTTAGACTAAACTTCTTTCTGATAACCAGGAACTGTTTGTAATTAGCTGAAAATGAAAAGTCCTCAAGTTTCTGACTCCATACGTCAACAACTAAAGCTCGCACGTGAAGCCTCACTCGTTTTGGCAAATTTGGATAATTCTGAAAAAAACAGAATTCTACAAGTTTTGGCAGAAATGCTGCGTAAAAACTCAGCTCTGATTCTGGCAGAAAATGCCAGAGACATGACAGAGGCCTACAAAATGCTTGAATGCGGAGAGTTGACATCCAGTGCCTGCAATCGAGTCTCGCTCAATGTGGAAAAGATTGAGATGATGGCACAAAACTGTGAAAGTGTGGCGGCACTGCCTGATCCCTCAGGTGAAATCATCCAGGCAACCCGTCTTGATCTCGGTTTGGATCTCTATCGTGTTTCATGTCCAATTGGTGTTATTTTGGTGATTTTTGAGTCACGTCCAGATGTGGTTATTCAAATTTCTGCTTTGGCCCTTAAATCCGGAAACGCAGTAATTTTAAAAGGAGGTAAAGAAGCCCATAATTCTAATCGTGTGTTGGCAGAACTGATCCGAAGAACTTTACTCAAATGTAAAACTGCTCCGGAAAATGCTGTCAGTCTTGTCGAAAGCCGCGATGATGTTGCGCAACTGGTAAAAATGAGTTCTGAACTGGATCTAATAATTCCACGTGGCAGCAACGAACTTGTTCAGCATATACAAAAAAACGCTCAAGTACCTGTATTGGGACATGCTGACGGACTGTGTCATGTCTATCTTGATCAGGCTGCAGATCAGATAAAAAGCCTTGAGGTATCACTTGATTCAAAACTGGATTATCCTGCCGTCTGCAATGCTGCCGAAACGCTACTTGTACATCAAAATTATCCTAATGAGTGGCTTGCGGAAATTTTGCAAAAAATGCAGAATGCTGGAGTTGAATTGAGAGTTTGTCTGGATACAAGAAAAAGGCTTGGGAGCTATCAGGGACTAAAACTGATGACTGCAGATGAAGATGACTGGAAATCAGAATACACAGATTTGATTATTTCTGTCAAATCTGTCGAATCTGCAGAAGATGCAGTACAGCACATCAATCTTTATGGTTCAAAACATACCGACACAATTGTCACTGAAGATTCAGAGCTGGCAGAGTGGTTCATGAACTCAGTCGATGCTGCCGGAGTGTTTTGGAATGCCTCAACGCGTTTTGCAGATGGTTTCCGCTATGGATTTGGTGCAGAAGTTGGAGTTAGTACCGGAAAAACACATGCCCGGGGACCGGTTGGTCTGGAAGGTTTGGTGATCTACAAATACAAATTGTACGGTAACGGACAGGGAGTTGGACGTTATGCTCAGGAAAAACGAGACTTTCTACATGAAAAAATACCACTTGCAGAACAGTAGAATTATTAAATGTTACTAAGCAGAATCTGAATCAAATATGTATAAATTACATCTTGATCGTGAATTAACAAAAGATCTTTTTGATGGAACATCAAAAGAGATCAGGGATTGGGTAGTGAATGCAATTGCAAACATTGTCATAGTCGATGATGTGATTGAAAAAAGTGAGTTTGTGGCACTCAGAGAAGCAATTGAGTTGCTGGATAACCGTGAAGAAATTGAAATATTAATGCAAAAGTTGAAAGATAGAAAATTATTCAAAATAGAGGACATCAGTATGGATCACGAACTTGCTGTCAAAGTGTTCTTTTATCTGGCAGCAATTGCAGTGATAGACGGTAATCTTAAAAAAAGTGAAGTAGAGTTGTTGAATAAATGTGGGGTCTGTCTGGGACTCGCTGACAAAGTGATTCGTGCAGTAACTAATTGGTCAGTAAAGCAAATGGAAATCAACAGCAACTTGAATCAGGCACTGGAGGAAAGCCTTCGGGAACGCAATCGTATCGTTGAGAATAATTAATTCGCACAACTAAGACGAGCTTCAAATTGAAAAAAACTTGCTTTCCAGTGGCTCTTCTCTTAAAATTTATTGTCAGATAGTCCTCTTTTTCTAATCGAGTAATATTAATTATCCTTCTATTTTTTCAGAGACTTATGCCTGCCGGTTTACGGATTAATTTAGTCCGAATATTTTTATTTACACCATTTGTAATTGTCTTTATATTCCTGCTCAGTTTCAGTTCTGCTGCAGCTCAGTCTAATTTTGTGCCCCTGGAGAGAGGAGATGTTTCAGAGCGTGAAGAACACCTTACCTTTGCACCAGGTGTTGAACTCTCAGGTGATTTCAGGTTTCGAACTTCAAAGATAAAATCCACGGCACTTCCACAGTCACGAACTGCCACCAATTCTCCGGAAGAGTTTTCTTTTGAGCAGGATGTACGTCTGCGTCTGCGTTCTACTGTACATCGGATAATTTCACTTAATCTGGAACTTGCAACAAATCAGGAAGCAATTTATCAGTCAGATATCAGGGCATCACGCAGCTCACGAACTTCTGGTGCAGAATCACAAGCAGCAAATATAACGGCAAGGCAATCATACCTTGAATTAAATAGAAACCCGAATGAAGTAGCAAAAATCGGCAAACACGTTGTTAACATTGGTGACCGTAAGGGTAAAGTCTTTGCCGGAATTCTGAGTGGATATTCACAACGCTGTAAGGCAGGAACATGGTGTTACGAAATTGGCGGAATGAAGCTTTCGTCTGCAGATGCAGATTGGCTCTATTTTTTCTCATTGGACTATCCCTTTTGGCATGAAGTAGATACTAAGGGAGAAATCATAGATTCGTTGCACATTGAATTGTTCCGGATAAAATACACTGAACACGATGTGCCGTTGGGACTGAATAATGTACCTGCAAAACGTCTTTCCGGGACTACACTTTCCAGCCTTGAAAGTAGTGGGTTTACTTCGGGAAGTGCCTGTAACACTCTTCTTGCCGGTTACACACTGAACTCAAGTTGTAAGCCGATCTACTATAATGCACACGAACAGGAATATTTTGGTCTGCGCTTGTCCTGGGAAACTCCGGTCTGGTCTATTTATGCGGACATTATTTCTAATCAGGGAAATCGTGATTATTATCAATATGATGATCGGCACAATCTGGATAAAAGAAAAATATCAGGTGGTGCAGCAGAACTGGAACTAAGTTGGAAAAAACCTGGAGGAAAATTCGAATTTGTTGCCATGCTGGCAGGCGGTGATGAACAACAGGATGACAGCAGCAAAAATGGAGCAAATTATCTGCGTGGATTGGAAGGATATTATGAAATATCTCCGGGAACGTACCGTGGAACACAATTTTATTTCAACGGTGGCAGTCCTGATTTAAACAGTGGAACCGGTTTAGGACACTCAATCAATAATACTCAATTGGGTGGGATTCGTTATTATTATGAGATTCCGGAAACAACTGCAGTTTATCGTTTTGGTCTTTATGAACTAAAGCGCATTAAACCGGTACTGGATGTGAATGGTGCTAAAGCAAGTATGATCGGCATTGAATGGGATAATACTTTTTCCCTGGATATGGCAAGTCATGCAAAACTGGACTTGGATTTCAATGCTTTTCAACCCGGTAGTGCATTTAGTTACGACGATCACACTGCACCAACTGCAAGAACAGATATGATTTTTCACTTTGCAGGACGTTTGATATATTCGTTCTGAGTTGTTTTTTAATATAAAAAGGTGAACCATGAAACAAAAAAGAGTCGCAAAAGTTGAGCGCAAAACCAAAGAAACAAAAATTAAACTAGAATTGAATTTAGACGGTTCAGGAAAAACTGAGATTAACACCGGAATTGGTTTTCTGGATCATATGCTGAATTTGTGGGCTTTTCACGGTTTGTTTGATTTAAAAATATCTTGCAGCGGTGATCTGGAAATTGATACTCATCACTCAACTGAAGATATTGCAATTGCATTGGGTAGTGCCTTGGCAGAGGCAGTTGGTGAAAAGAAAGGTATTTGTCGCTACGGTCATTCCTATGTACCCATGGACGAAGCTCTGCTTAGAGTTGCCCTGGATTTATCCGGGCGTCCTGAATTTGTGTTTTCAGGAGAATTTTCGCAGCCGAGAATAGGACAGCTGGATACACAGATGATCAGCCATTTTTTTAAATCATTTGCAATCTCAGCCAAGATGACTCTGCATCTGACAATACTCTATGGAATTAACGATCACCACAAATGCGAAGGACTGTTCAAAGCACTTGGAAGAGCATTGTGTGCAGCTGTAGAGTCAGATCCACGGCGTACAGAAGTTGTTTCAACAAAGGGGCTGCTCTGAGCGTACGGAACGTCATCATTGATTACAAAGTTGGTAATCTGCATAACCTGAAAAATGCTCTGGATTTTTCTGCAGTAGAAACTCAGCTCGTTTCTCGGGCAGAAGAAGTTTTGAATGCAGATAGAATTCTATTGCCCGGTGTTGGAGCTTTTGCACCGGCAATGGAACAGTTGAGAAAGTCGGGAATGCTTGAGGCACTGCAGGAAAAAGTGAAGGCAGGAACTCCTTTGCTTGGAATTTGCGTCGGTGCGCAATTACTGATGGATGAAAGCGAAGAAGACGGAACCCATGCCGGTCTGGGCTGGATTCCGGGCAAGGTGCAACGTTTTCAGCACCAGCTTAAAATTCCGCAAATGGGTTGGAATCAGGTTTCTCAGCAGAAAGACAGTCCTCTTTTTCAAGCAGTTGCTGATGAAGCACACTTTTATTTTGTGCATTCATATCACCTTCTTCCTGAAAACAACGCCGACGTTTTGGGACTCAGTAATTACGGTTATGATTTTGCCTCCGTTGTCTCTAAAGACAACTTGTGGGGAGTTCAGTTTCATCCGGAAAAAAGTCAAAATGCAGGTTTGCAGTTGTTGAAAAACTTCTGCACCCTAACTTAGTGGTATGTCAGACATACCTTTTATCCGTGTTAATCAAGAGTAGAATTCATTCTGCATAAATTTCACGATCAACTATAAACCTTGAATAAAAAATAAAAAATGGCTTTAGAACAAACATTTTCAATCATAAAACCTGATGGAGTTCGTAGAAATCTGGCTGGAAAAATACTTAGTCGTTTTGAAGAAAAGGGCTTGCGTATTGTGGCCACCAAAATGATTCACATGTCAAAACGTGAGGCAGAAGGCTTTTATGCAGTTCACAGTGAACGCCCTTTCTTTGCAGAACTGACAGAATTTATGTGTTCCGGACCGGTTGTTGTTTCAGTCCTGGAAGGTGAAAATGCAGTTTCATTTCACCGCGAAATCATGGGCGCAACAAATCCGGCAGAAGCAGCGGAAGGTACTATTCGTCGTGATTTTGCTGAAAGCATTGGTGAGAATACTGTCCATGGTTCAGACAGTCTAGAAAATGCGGCGATTGAAAGCTCTTATTTCTTCTCGCAGACTGAGTGCGTAAACTCAGCAACCTGACTTAAAATTGCGTTTCAAGATACGGGATTAAATTATTCCAAATTTCTTCCCGCCTTCCCTTTTCTAAAGACGAATGTGTTAGCGGCGTAGTCTCAAGTTTTAAATCCTGGCGAATAATTTTCAAGTGCTTTTGGATCTGACTACGCTTCAGTTTGTCAATTTTACTGGCCACAATTAAGACTGGACGCTGATAGTAATCCAACCATTCTTTGAGTTGGCGGTCCTGCGCAGTTGGTCCATGTCTACTGTCAACAATCAGTACAACATTTTGGAGGCTTTCCCTCTCCTGTAAATATGACTCTATCAGTCGCTGCCATTGCTTGCGGACATTACCGGGTACCTTGGCAAAACCATAGCCCGGCAGGTCAACAAAATGAAACTTGTCATTAATCTTAAAAAAATTTATCAGCTGTGTTTTTCCGGGAGTAGAACTGGTTTTAACCAGTTTTTTGCGGTTGAGCAGGGAGTTAATCAGTGTAGATTTACCAACGTTTGAGCGGCCTGCAAAGGCAATTTCCGGAAGTGTTGGTGCTGGAAACTGCCACGGTGAAGATGCACTGAGGATAAATTCTGCAGAATGAATTTTCATTTTGCTTTGTCTTCATCTGAAGACTCTGGTTCAATAATTTCCACATCCTTAGGTTCAACCACATCTTCGGCTGCAGAGCTGGAGTCAGTTTCATTTTCTGCCAATGGAGTTCCGAACAGTTGATTGGAAAAATGCGCTAAATTGTCTACGTTTAGTACTTGCTGCCGGTTTGCCAAATCAAAATAAAGGAGTGTTGTCAAAAGTGAAGCAAATGGATAAAACAGTAGTGAAGCAAGATATTGTGACCAGCGGATTGCCTGATGAATTCCTGGGTCACTCAATATTTCAGCAAGATAAGAAGTTATTTCTTCGTTGCTGTTCGGCTCAATGTTTAAATTAAGTTCCGGCATGAAAATGGTGAAGAGTAAGGCAAAAACAATAAACTGCAAAATGGTGCTGATTACAACTACTATGAATACTCGTGATAAATCTCCTCTTGCCAGCTGAATACTCCTGGCCATGGCACGCATTCCCCTGACTCCTTCAACTATGCAAATTGGCTGTGCCATTGAAGTCAATAATAATCCACCAAGCCACAGGGATACTACTAAAATACTGAAGGGAAAAGGCAGCGTAAGCCCCATAACGCCTGTGATAAAAAGCAGGTACTGTAGAATGGCTACATGAACTGCCATCAAAAACAAGGGAGAGCGCAAAGCACGCAAAATACCCAGTGCCGGAAAAAAACTTCCGAATGCTGTTCCAATCACACCTAATGTTATTGCGCCTTCCAGGACGTGGACTGAAAGAAAAAAGACGATACTCTCAGTTTCACCCCAGCCTGCAATACTCATCACGAAAGCTGGTGCAATCAGAGCAGCAGTTAAAAACAATATTGCAAGGATGTTTTTCTGGTAGATTCTCAGGCTCAGAATGAACAATGAGGGAATACTATGTTTAAAATTAAGTAGATTCATTTTTTCTGTTGAAAATATTAGCAGGAAGAGTTAACCTCCAGCATACAAAAACTGTCAAACTAAGACAAGTGAAAGTACAGCTAAGAAGCTTGAAAGTGTGCAGTGCTCGGCAAAAAGCTTGCATGGATCGGTTACCTAAGTTAGTATTATGGGTTGAATAAAGCTTTGATTTTCCAAAGCGAATTTATTGCGGAGAGGTGACCGAGTGGCCGAAGGTGCGTGATTGGAAATCACGTGTGCGGGCAACCGTACCGAGGGTTCGAATCCCTCTCTCTCCGCCATCCCGTCCTGCTTACTGCAATTTATTAGAGGTCAATCATCAATCATAACTACTATATGCAGCATTTTCGAATACAATTCAGTCTCTTCCAAATATTAATAGCATCTCTACTTTTGTTCCTGCTTTCCTGCAGTAGTAAAGAGGAAGAATCAAGCAGTACTTCTACCGCTGCCTGTTATGTAACGACACCTTCTTCAAAAGGTTCGTGTGATGTAAGCAGCACACTGACAGCTTCGACAAAGGTTCCTCTCCTGATGGTACGTGTACAGTACAATAATGCCTGTTTTAACAGTGATGAAACAACTTGGGCAAGTAAAATGTTTGGTACGAGTGACAAGCAAATGAATCATTATCTGGCGGAAACTACTTATAATAAATATCAATTCACACCTGCTGCGGAAACATCCGGCTGCAGCAATGATGGAATTATTACGGTTAATATGCCGGAAAATCATCCCAACACTCAGAAAAATTCCTGGGCCTGCTATGCTGCTAAAGCAATCACTGAAGCTGATTCAAGTATTAATTTTGCGGCCTTTGACACAGACGGCAATGGTAAACTCAGCGTCACGGAACTGCAGGTGATCTTTCTGGTTGCCGGAGGAGAAAGCGCATCAGGCATTAATTCTCCTGGAGGAGTTTGGGGTCAGGCCAGTTCTATCTGGTGTGATGCAAATGGAGACGGAAGTATTACGGCTGAATCTGGAGAATATTTCATGACGTTGGACAATGTTAATTTGTTAGGTTCTAATTCTTCAGCAAGTGGGCAAAACGGCTATTCTCAGTTTGGTGAACTGCAGGGGAGTAGTTCCAGCAGTACCTGGGATGCTTCAATTGGCGTAATGGCACACGAACTCGGACATGCTTATTTTCTTCTGCCGGACTTGTATGATACAAGTGCTACAGGTGCGGGAATTGGTAACTTCGGATTAATGGGAGGTGGAGCCTGGGGTACCAAAGCAAGCACTGAAAAAGGTGGTGATACTCCTGTACATCTCAGTGCATGGTCTAAGGAAAAACTTAGTATCTGTACACCTCAAACTGTTGCTTCAGGAACAAACAATCTCACTCTGCCGGCAGCTTATCAAAGCAGCACGCATGCCTCTTCCTGTGGGATCTATAAAGCCTCAACCTCCACCAGCGGAGAATATTTCCTCTTGGAAAACCGCAGTACAGGAGGTTATGATCAGGGTCTAAATTACCTGCTTCTTGATGGTAGCTCAATTTATACTGTGGGTACAAGTTATAAAGGTGGACTGGCAATCTGGCACGTCAAGGATATTCTCAGTTCCTGTTCAACAAGTAACAATTGTGAAGCGCTTTCTCCTAAATTGGTTGACCTTGAGGAGGCCAACAATGGAGATCTGGACAGCGCAGGATCGTACGGCAGAACCACCCATTTGTTTTACAGTGGAAACAATGCTACTTTCGATAACAGCAGTACTCCAGACAGCAAACTTTATGACAATTCTTCATCCGGAATCAGTGTCACCAGTATCAGTGCTGCCGGTGATAATATGACATTAACCATCAGTAAATAAGAGAAATATGAAACGCATTAGCCTAATAATAGTTCTACTCTGCGGTTTTGCCCTGAATTTAATGGCGGTCCCGGCTGCACCATATTTAATCACCTTCGCGCAACCGGATGGTTCCACTTTTCTCGCCCATCTCAAGGGTGATGAGAATTTCAGCTGGATTGAAACACAAAATAAACAGGT
>JACKQG010001810.1_pt1 | contig 28961 bp, 23 predicted proteins | sample 8237621 | NCBI WGS metagenome assembly JACKQG01 (sample SAMN15677084, study PRJNA649215) | marine metagenome | biome: marine; feature: Black Sea; material: saline water; isolation source: suspended particulate matter (SPM) from the Black Sea western gyre | collected 2013-06-09/2013-06-10 | depth... | reverse complement strand
CCAGGATTAAATTGAAACGACTTTATCCAACTTTATTAACTTGACATGACACTAGCATAAACGGGTTAATTGAACAGTGCTTTCAAACCTTTGACACTTTCTTTAATGCTTATGTTTTGATGAATATCCTGTTGCAGAAAAGCATTGATCTTGCCGATCATACCTTTGGCATAATCTATCTGGGGATCGCTGCCGTCCACATATGCGCCTATATTAATCAAATCCTCAACCTCTCTATAAGTGGCTAAGACTTTAATCAGCTCCCTGGATTTAGCAAGATGTTCGCCGTCGATAATATCAGTCATAACCCTGCTGATACTGGCCATGACATCTACAGCGGGATAATGTCCCCTGTGGGCCAGGTCCCGGGATAAAACGATATGCCCATCAACAGTCGATCGAACGGCATCTGCAATCGGTTCGTTCATATCGTCGCCTTCAACAAGAACGTTGTATATCCCGGTAATGCTCCCTCTCTTTTCAACTGTTCCGGCTCTTTCCAGCAGTTTCGGTATCTGGATAAAAACGCTCGGGGTATAACCCTTGGCCGAAGGGGGCTCTCCGGCAGCCAAGCCAACTTCCCTCATTGACATGGCAAACCTGGTGATAGAATCCATGATGAGCATAACATCCAGGCCTTTATCTCTGAAATATTCCGCCAGAGTAGTGGCCAGGTGGGCCCCTCTTATCCTGACCAGAGCAGGTGAATCGGATGTAGCGACAACAACGACAGATTTTTTCAGACCTTTTTCACCCAGGTTCCTTTCGACAAATTCTCTGACTTCCCGGCCGCGTTCGCCGATGAGCGCAATCACGCTTACATCGGCAGATGTGTTCCTGGCTATCATGCCCATCAAAACACTTTTGCCGACTCCCGATCCGGCCATGATGGCAATGCGCTGGCCCTTGCCTACCGTATGCAAGGCATTGATAGAACGTACACCGACATCCAGGGCATCCCTGATAATCTCTCTTTTTAAAGGATTTTGAACATTCCCGTAAATCGGATATTCCTTTTGCGATCCTATCATCCCCTTGTTATCTATGGGCCGGCCCAGGCCGTCCACGACCCGGCCTAAATATGCATCTCCCACGGGAACAGCAGGTTTTTTGCTAATATCGACAATCCGGCTGCCAGGCTCTATCCCCCTCATTTCACCGAAGGGCATCACAATAACTCTCTGATCATTAAACCCGATTACTTCAGCCTGAATATTTTGACCGTCGGAATTTTGGATGGAGCAGAGGCTCCCGACACTCAATCCGGGACCATTTGCTTCGGCAACAATTCCGGCAACCTTAACAATCTTGCCTTCTAATTTGAAAGGCTGGCACGAAGTTATGACCTCCAGATATTTATCCCAATTGCTGTTTTGCTCAATTTCAATCACTTGTCACTTGTCATTGGTCATTGGTCATTGGTTATGTTGTAGCTTATCAATAAATTATTGGAGCCTACTGGTGATAAAATGTAAAATTTCTGGCTGTTTGAACATGTTAATGCGCCTTAAGAAAAAACAGCAAACAAGAAAAATTGTCTTTGAATATATCATTTTGTATTCTTAATAGTCGGTATTAAAAGACTGGCCACTGTTTTTTCTTTAGGCTCATTTACATGTGAGTTCCAGATGTTTTACATTTTATTATCAGTGGGCGGATCTTTTACCACCCTGTTCTCCAGAACTTATTGAGCAGCAGCCAAGTTTTCCTCCAGGCTTTGGCGAATCTTTTCCAATTGGGCCTCAACCCTGGCATCCACATCACCACCGGGCGTCTCTAAAAAGCAGCCTCCCCTGGAGATGGATTGATCGGAACTGATAATAATCGATTTAACCTCATTGAATTTCGCAAAAAGATCCGGTCTCAATTTTTCTACAAAATCATAATCTTGGGGGTTGACTCTAATAACGATTTTGCTCTTTTGAACCGATAGTTTCAGGGCGTTGAGAATAGTATCTTTAACGGTACTTTCATCACATTCTATCTGATGATGAACAATTTTTCCGGCAATGGCAAAGATAAGGCCTAGTATCTCTTGTTCATGCTGTTTGATAATTTCATCTTTTAGAGGGATCGATTCCATAAAAAAGGTTTCTATTTTCTCCACGGATTTTGCGGCTTTTTTCTCCCCCAGTTCAAGGCCGTCTCTTTCACCCTGAGCAAATCCTTTTTCATACTCCTCCTGCTCCAGTAGAGCTGCCTTTCCTTGAGCTTCTTTTATGCTATTTTCATCGGCAATTCCCATCTCTTGGTTGTCGCTGCCGACCGCAATGGGGATAAACTCCGAATCAATTTCGGTTTCCGAATAAAAAGGCTCAAAGGTGTCGCTTTTGTATTCCCCCAGATCATGACCTTGCTCATTCATCTTTGTTCAATCCCCTTTTATACAAAGACATCCTCCTTGCCTTTAGTCAGAACGATCCGACCCTCTGCTTCAAGTCTCTTGGCTGTTTTTATAAGTTCCTGCTGGGCCTCTTCAACCTCACTCAACTTAATCGGACCCATAACCTCCATATCCTCCCGGAGCATTTCCGCGGCCCGCTCAGATAAATTTCCAAATATCTTCTCTTTCATATCCTCTGTGGCCGTTCGCAAAGCTTTTATCAGCATCTGATTATCAACATTCTGCAAAATATCTCTAAAATTTTTATTATCAAGCTGCAAAAGGTCTTCAAAGACAAACATTTTTTGTCTAATCATCGCCGCCAGCTCACTGTCCTCATTTTCTATGTGGCTCAGCACTATTTCTTCAGTTTTCCCATCAACCTCATTTAAGATATCGGCCAGTTTCTCTATACCATCAAATTTCCGCGAGGCTGTGCCAATTTTGGTAAGATCCTTTCTGATTATCTCGTCAAGCTCGAAAACAATTGCCTGATCGACCTGACCGATTTGCAATAACCTGTAAGAAATATCAGTCATAAGTTCCTCCGAAAATAATGCTATTATTTCCGCAGCTTTTTCGCTCGGAAGATAAGAAAGGACCAAAGCAATCGTTTGAGGATGTTCTCCGTGAATTATACTCATCAGGTTCTCTGTTGATATATAGGCCAAATCACTGAATGGAACCTTTGTGCTTCTGCTGCCTATGACCTGGAACACCTCTCTGGCGGCATCTTTATCTAATGTTTTATTGACGACCTGCTTTAAAAAATCTTCTCCGGAAAGGACCAGGTTGGTACTGCTGTCAAAATTATAAAGAAATTCATCCATAACTTTTTTAGACACTTCGGCAGAAATGTAATTGATCTCCGACATATACTTTCCGATCTTTTTTATGATGGACTCATCCAGTCCTCTGAAAAACTTCATAGTGTATTCTTCACCCATTGCGAGCAAAAAAATCGCCGCTTTTTGAGGACCGTTCAATTTATCAGGATTTAGATCACCGGTTGCCATTATTCGTTTTCACCTATCCACCCTTTAATGAGTTGTTGCGCTTTCTCGTTACTTTCCCTGCTTATTTTCATAACTCTTTCCATTTGTCCCCGGGCGCTTGTATCGGCAAGCTGCTCATGTTCTCTCCCCGTATCTCTTGACAGTTGCTCAGTCTTGATACTGATATCTTTGGCGAGGTTCTTCATACTCTGCATCAAAGGTCTGATTACCAAGACAAAAAGGATGGCCGCAAGCAAAAGATTGATGATTGTTTTTTTATAGCCCAACACCTGTTTGAGTATACCTAACTTACTGCTTTCAGCTTCTGCCGGCAGATCTTCAAGACCCGCGCCCGAATCCGCAAAGGAAATCGAGCTTACCGTAACTTGATCTTCCCTGTCCTCACTATATCCCATGGCTTTTTTGACTATTTCATCGAATTTTTTCAATTCATCTGCACTTCGGGCGACATAGGTCTTCTTTATGGTTCCATCTTGCTGCTTTTCCGTTTTGTATGTCCCGTCAATTACTGCCGCCACCGAAAGACGTAAAATCGTTCCGGCCGGTTTTAAAATTGTGCTGGTAATTTTATTGATCTCATAATTGGTGGCAACATCTTTTTTCATCATACCATTCTGGACGCCGCCGGCAGACGGCACAACCCCTCGTCTTTGATTTATCATTGCCTGATCAGCCTGGACGTTTTCTCCTCCTGACTGCTCCGACTCTTCGATATTCCTTGTACTTCTGACAGCTGTTGTCGACGGGTCATACTCTTCCTGGTTCAAAGTGATTTTATTGAAATCAATCTCAGCATTGACCCTTACTATAGCCCGGCCGGCACCGGCGATGCCTTCCATCATGGTTTGAACACTCTCTTTGATTTCATTTTCAACATTTCTTTTATATTCCAGCTGTGCATTGCTCACAAGCGAAGCCGCTTCACCTCCGCCGTCGCCCTTAAAGATCAGCCTCCCTTTTGTGTCTACAACTGTAACCTGGTCTGCATCCAGCCCTTCAACCGCGCTGGCAACCAGATGCACAATTGCAGCGAGTTTATTCGCCGGCAAGCTTGCACTCAAATCCAGCTGAATTGAAGCCGATGCCGACTGTTCATCTTCGACAAAAAGTGACGCTTGAGGGACGACGATAAATACTCTGGAACTACTTACCTCATCAAACTGGTTTATTGTGCGGACCAGTTCCCCTTGCAAAGCCCTCCTGTAATTCAGCTCCTGGACAAATTGAGTAGTGCTAAAATCACTCTTATCAAATATTTCGTAACCGACATTACCACTTTTCGGTAGACCTTCGCCTGCTAAGGAAAGGCGCAGTTCGTAGATCTTTTCCGTCGGAACCATTACTATTGTTCCGTTGGCCTCAACTTTATATGGAATGTTGCGCTCCTTGAGCTTTGTGACAATCACACCCCCGTCCTCAGGGGAAAGATTGTTATACAGAACCTGGTAATCTTCCTGATTTCCCAGGTAAAATATACCCGCAAATCCTGCCCCCAGCAGAACAATGATAAAGACCATGCTGATCTTTTTAGAAAGGGGCAGCGCATTTAAAAGGTTGGCAAACTGGCTGATTGAATCACTCATTCTTAAATCTTCCCTTATTTCATACTTTTACGACGCCATCAAAATTGCATGTGTGTTATTTCTTTGTAGGCCTCTATAGCCTTGCTTCTGATTGCAAGAAAAAGGCGCATGGATATATCCGCCTTTTGCAAAGCTATCATGGTTTCATGGATATCGGCTTTGCCTTTTAAAAGATCCATAATCGATTTATCAGCCGCTTTATCCATTCCGTCGACCCGGTCGATAGCTCCTTTTATCACTTTACCAAATTCCGATGTGCTTTCCTGTTTCAGGTTTTCATTCAGCTGAATGGGGGCTTGTCGATAATTTCCAATCTTTAAATCATTCATTATTTATCTCCCTATTTCAAGAGCTTTGATGATCATCTGTCTGGCTGCCTTGATGGCCGCAATATTGGCCTCAAACGCCCTTCTGGCCATCAGCATGTTCGTGGTTTCCACAATAAGCTCAACATTCGGTTTAAGCAGGTACCCGTCTTTATCCGCATCGGGATGACTGGGATTAAAGACCTTTTTAAACGGGCTTTTATCTTCGACAATCTGCTCGATTTGCACTCCTTCAACTTGCCTGTCCAAAATATTCCGGAAACCCCCAACCATCGACTTTGACCTCATTACTACCATTTTTCTGCGGTAAGGCCCGCCCTTATCTGTCCGGGTTGTCTCAAGGTTGGCAAGATTGCTTGCAATAATATCCATCCGTTTCCTCTGAGCATAAAGGCCCGAGGCACTTGCCTCTAAAGGTATCATAAAATCCATGCTAGCGCCCTCCCTCTCTGATAACTTCCCTCAGTATTGCCATTTTTCTTAAAAGCGTCTCAACGGAAGTTTTGTATATTAAATTGTTTTGGGTCAGTTTCGTCATTTCCCTGTCGATATTAATCCAGTTATAGCCGTTCCATTCGCCTTTTTCCTCAACAGCTTTAACCCCGGCGGCACCGCTCCGCTCCAGATCGATATGCCCGGGATTTGTCCTCGCCAAATCAAGTTCTTGTCCTGATTCCAGCACCCGGTTCAAAGCGGCCTTAAAGTCGATATCTTTGGCCCTGTATCCGGGCGTATCTATGTTGCTGATATTGCTTGCTACAACAGCATGCCTTTTTTGACTTAGGCCGATTGTGCGCTCCAGGGCTTGAAATGTTTTACTAAAGGATAATTTGTCCGGCATCCTGTTCTCCTTGTTTATACTTAAAGCAATTTGCATGCCTTTTTATTGCTCTGCCATCGTTTTTTTGTATTCATTGAGCTTATTTCTCAATGTTCGCACACTTATACCTAAAATATCGGCTGCATGGGTTCTGTTCCCATTTGTCTGGTCAAGAGCGCGGAAAATCACATTTTTCTCCACTTCTTTTAAAGGTAATGCGGGGATAGAGGAATATCCGGGTTCTGCAGACGGTCCGCGGCCCCCAATTATAAAAAGGCTTTCCTGATCTATTAGATCCCCCCTGCACATGAGAACCGCTCTTTCGATTATATTTTCAAACTCTCTGACATTCCCCCTCCATGGCATCTGCATCAGTGACGCCATAGCCTCTTCCGTCAAACCTTTGACAGACCGATTATCCATTTTGCAGTACTTGTCGATAAAATATTCCGCCAACAGCGGGATGTCATCTTTGCGCGTACTCAATGGCGGCAAAAGCAGCGGTATAACATTCAAACGATAATACAGGTCTTCTCTGAATTTCCCCTCTTTAATCTGTTCTTCGATATTTCTGTTTGTTGTGGCAATAAATCTGACATCCACCGGAACCGGGTCCATACCGCCGACCCTGTCAATCTCCCTTTCCTGCAACACCCTTAATAGTTTGGATTGCAGTTGATAATCCATCTCGCTGATCTCATCCAGGAGCAAAGTGCCTTTATCAGCCATTTCAAACTTACCTTTTTTCCTTGCAATTGCGCCTGTGAAGGCACCCTTTTCGTGACCGAACAGTTCGCTTTCAAGCAAGCTCTCCGGCAGCGCCGCACAGTTGACGGCAACAAAAGCATTATTCTTCCGGGAACTGTTATGATGTATGTATCTTGCAAATATTTCTTTTCCTGTACCCGACTCTCCCTGAATAAAAACGGATGCTCTGCTGTCGGCTACATCTTTCGCCATCTGCAGCAGCCGCTTCATTTCCTGATTTTTTGTGATTACTTTAAACTTCCCGTCAGACTTCCCTTTATCCGCAGTCCCCAAACCATTAGACACCTGCGAAATAATGATTTCTACCATTTTAAGCGTCAACGGCTTTATTAAAAAATCATCTGCGCCCAGCTTCATGGCCTCTACCGCTTCGTTGACCCCGGCATTTTCTGAAATAAGAATGACGGGCAGGGATGCTTTGACCTCCTTTATCTGTCTTAAGAGACCCAGCCCGTTGACCCGCGGCAAAGTAAGCTCAGCTATAACAAGGTCGTAGTGGCCCCTGACTACCTCTTCAAGGGCCGACCGCCCGTTATCTGCGGTTACAACCTGGAAACCCGACTCCATAAAAACCTTGTTGATACTACTTGCTTGATTGCTGGTGTCGTGGTCAGCGAATAATAGCTTTTTTCTTTTCATCCCTAAATTTTTTCTCTTTTTTTCGATTCTTCTCTCATTCTGTTCATTTCCCAATTAAAATCAATCTCTTCCATCCTCTCTTTGGCAAGATTGCTCCAGAATGGATCATTGAGGTCTGAAATCTCTTTGTAGAGGGCCAGAAAATCTTCCTTTTTATTTAATAACCGATATCCTTGGGCGACCTTTAGCATCAGTGAGATTTTATCTGCTTTTTCTTTTGCCATCGCTATGGCCTGGTTAAAGAGACTAATGGCCTTTTCAGTATCGCCGAGAGTGAAATATAACTCTCCTATCTCTTGATAGACATTGTAATCGGCAGAGCTGCAAAGGCTCTTTATTCCATCTACCCGCTTAGTTGTCTCTTTGGCCTTCTCAATGGAATTGCCCCCTGCAAGCGCCTGAGCCTTGCCAATGAAAATGCTTAGCTTTTCGCACCTGTCGGCAGGATATTTCAAAGCTGCGGAAAACATCTTGTCTGCCGGTAGGTATCTCTTTTGCTTCAATAAAATGCTCCCCTTCAACCGGTAAGCATGGGGAACGTTTTTGTCGGAGGGGTAATTTTCTATCAAAAGACTAAACCTTTTCAGGGCGCTTTCGTAGTTTTCCTGGTTATATAATTGCCGGCCTAACAAAAAGAGAAGATCAGCAGGTTTTTCTTCGTTGGCTAAGAGGGGATCGGCCCTGGCAAACATTTCTACACCCATATCCTCAAATTTTTGATGTACCAAGGCTCTGGCAACGCTTATAAATAGTTCAGGAGCGTTTACCGTCGAAATCAGCTCCTTTTCACTCATGTAAAAATTAATGATACTGCTATATTTTTTTTCTTTCATTTCTTCTTTAAAGAACCCACCGATCGTCCTGACAAATGCTTGTTCGCCCTCTTTTCTCAGGTTTGACTTGGGATATTCCTCAAACAACTTCTTCAAGTATTCGATGCTTTTTTCGTACTTTTTTTCTTTCTGATAGATAATTGAAAGTTTGAGCAGGGCAAGCTGTGTCAAAGGACTCCCGTCTTTTTGGTTCAGTGGATTGTTAATAATCTCTTTGTAAAATCCCGTGGCTAAAGCTACATCCTCATCGAGTATATTAATAGGTGGAACGATTCCCCTTTGTACTGCTATGGGATTTTCTTCTTGTTGTTCTGCCAGTCGAATTTTGCTGATAACAGACCCTTCCGTTTCCGGATAGCGTTTAAGAACCAATTGATAAAATTTTTCAGCCTCCTCAACGAGACCCTCATTTTGATAGGCATCTCCAATCTGGGTAAGAATCAAATGGGTCATTTTTTGATCAGGGTGACTGTTATAAAACCTTAACAGATTTTCTCTTGATTTTTTATAATCTTCAAGCTGGAAATAATTGTAGCCAAGGTATAGTGAAATAGCCGGATACTGATGAAGATGCCAGGAATTAGCCCTTTGGAGTTCAGAAAGAATATTAAGTGATTCTCGAAACTTATTCATTTCATAAAGTATTTTGGCTATTAATATTTTTGCTTCGGTTTTTACGGGCATATCCGGGAACCTGGATACAGTATCTTCCAATACAACCGAAATGGATAAGGCCTCCTTTTTCCTTTTGGTCAGAAGCATAATTTTAGCCTTTTGCATTAAAGCTCTGGCCGCCAGGATGGAACCTTTAGTTTTTTTTATAACCAAGTTATAATAGGCCAATGATTCATAATAGTTCTCTGTTTCAAAAAGCAGATTCCCAATTCCAAGAAAGGCATCCGGCACATATTCGGATTCCGGGAATTTAAAACTGGCATTGTCATAATGTTGTTTAATCTCGGTATAATGCTCTAAAATAGATTTTGAATAATAATGCTCATATGCTTTTGCTAAAAGAAAATATGCTCTCTCTGAATATCTTCCGTCCGGATATGTTTTCATAAGATGAGCTAAATTCTCGATGGCTCCTGACCAGTTCTTAGCCTCGTACGCATTAATGCTTTCAATCAGAAAGGCGGTATCATTCTGCCCGTCATCAGGTACAATTTGGATTAATTTGCTTCCATAAAAAATATCTTTAAGACCGTCTGTTTCCGAATGTTTACGAATTTGAGCAACAGGTTGTTTTGCCTGTTCAGGTTTTTCAACCTCTGCATTCAGCGCCGGCGGCTGTGCGGGGCCGAGTTGCTCTGCAGCCTGATTCGCGTTGCTTGCTAATGCCTTATTTTGCTGATCTTTGCCGGTTTTTGTATTTTCGGGCTGTTCTAATACTTTTATTTCTTTGCCGATCTCAGCACTCTGCGCTTCGACGGGGTCGTTCTCGATTGACTCCGTCAGCTCTTTGGCGTTAAGAAAGATAGTCAGCTCATTGTCGACAGACTCGATTGCAAAGGTGGGTATATCAACACTTTGGACGTCCAATACCATCCTGATTTTTTGCAGATGATGCCCTACCCTTAAACCTTTTAAATTTGAACTCTCTACGGCAACGTTAATGGTTTCAAGCGGCTCGGCAGCACAAAAAATATCAACGGTAATCCTTGACGGAGAATCCTGGGTTTTGGTCACATAGGCAGGAATCTTACCATTTCCCAGGACATTTACAGCTGTCCCCAATGTGGATGCATGGGTCGCAATTGAAACGACCCGGCTTATAACCTCCTTGTTTGACACTGAAATAGAGGGTTGAGGCACAGCATACATATTATTGGGGAGCACAAGCAAAATAAAAGCTGGCAACAACGCAAGCAATGATTTTTTAAACCGGCGTTTCATATCGCTTTATTACAGCAATTATTATGCCAATGGCTAAAGCTTGGAGGCTTGCCGGAAAAGATATGCTGGAATGATAAAAAATATGCGTATTTATTCTATATTATCAGGATGTTTAAATTGCAAAGAAGTATAACCGGCAAGGGCAAACAGTGCCGCAGGAAGGAAGTAGCCTTGTCTGTGACCGTCATTTTTTTGACATTCGCGAACCCTATGCGGAAGCGACATCATCCAAATTTTGTTTTTTAATCTTTGCCACCAGGGTCGTGCGGTTGATGTTGAGAAGTTTGGCGGCCTTTGATTTGACCCAGTTGCTTTTCTCTAAGGCCTCAATAATAATTCTTTTTTCATAGCTTTGAACCGCCTCGTTAAGGTTCAAATCTTTTTCCAGAATCACCTCTTCAACAGGCTGGACAGATTTACTGCTCTCCCGGATACTGTCAGGCAAGTCGTCAAAAGTCACAACCGGATTTTCGCAAAGGATTGTAAATCGCTTGATCACGTTTTCAAGCTCTCTGACATTTCCCGGCCAGTCATAAGCATGCATGGCGTCCATCACTTCAGGGGAAAAGTTGGTTATCTTTTTATTCTTTCCTTTCTGAAACTTTTTCAAAAAATGATCGATAAGTATAGGGATGTCTGATTTTCGCTGCTTTAAGTTAGGGACCTTGATTGGAATTACATTTAAACGATAATATAAATCCTCCCTAAACTTTTCCTTATTAATGGCAGTCGTCAGATTCTTATTTGTAGCTGCTACAATCCTTAGATCTACATGGATGGTTTTGGTTCCGCCTAATCTTTCAAACTTTTGCTCCTGCAGCACCCTTAATAACTTGACCTGCAATGCCGGACTCATCTCCCCGATTTCATCTAAAAAAATAGTCCCGCAATTGGCCAATTCAAATCGGCCGATCCTCCTTTTATGGGCACCGGTGAAGGCCCCTTTCTCGTGGCCAAAAAGTTCACTCTCCAGCAATGCCTCCGGGACGGCCCCACAATTAACAACAACCAGTGGTTTATCGCACCGGCAGCTGTTGTAGTGAAGCGCCCTTGCTATCAGTTCTTTCCCGGTACCACTGGCGCCGGTAATCAGGACAGTGCCGTCCGTATCCGCCACCTTTTCTATAAGGTCGAAGATCTGTTTAATGGCCCTGCTTGTCCCCACAAAATTCGTATATTTGTATTGCCCTCGCAGCTCTTTTTTAAGCCTTGTATTTTCTTCCTCAAGACTCTTAAATTTTAGTGCCTTTTCAACCGAAAGCAAGATATCGATGGTTGATACCGGTTTAGTGATATAATCAAAAGCCCCTTTTTTGATGGCCTCAACCGAGCTTTTAATAGAACCGTGCCCGGTGAGAATGATGCACATGGTCTTTGTCGATTTGGCGATTAAATGATCAAGCACATCTATGCCGTCAATGTCCGGCATTATAAGATCCGTTAAAACCAGATCATAATCATAGCTCTCCAACGCTCTGATCCCCGCCTCACCGCCGGGGGCAGCCGTGACTTCATAATCATTGGATTTTAAAATATCAACGATTAGCTTTAATATATCAGGGTTGTCGTCTATGACTAGAATTTTTGGCATAGAATACTCTTTTTAAAAAAAGGAAATTACTGTACTATCAAGTTATTAATAAAATATTATAATGTTTCAGACAAATCAAGGACAAAAAATGCGGATATTTCAAAAAGCGGGCCGGAAAAAGTCGTTAATTTGTATCTTCTCAATAAGTTAGGGGAAGAGTTGCAGCTGCAGTCAACAAAATTTCAAAAGCGGTGAACCGCTGTAAAAATAGAATGTGCGGCAAAAATTTGACTCCCTAAGGACTTAAATGTAATGATCTCGTAAAAAGTCACGGATTCAACTATAGATGGCTAAGTAAAAAGGTTCATATACCCCCGCCAAACCTCGGCGGGATAAAAAGGCGTAGTAGATGGGACTTTTTACGACGCCATCAAATGTAATCCCCGCGATGAAACTTTAGTGCCGCCACATTGGCAGTCACAGCCAGGTCCTGGACAAATTTTTCAAGCTCCTGATCTTGATGGACTTTATCGGCAGCCTCAGCTTCAATCAAACTCACTTCTTTTTCAATGCTTGCAACTAAAGGTTCAATATCTTTTAAACTCTTGCCCGGATCGGTCAGCAATCTGGCATAATCATCCAGCAAATTAAGGATTTTATCACCCTGTTTAATGACATCGGTCTTGTGATCAACAGGGGCCGGCATCGTTGTTTCATCAACCTTATGCATGGTTTTGTCAAAAATTTGCTTGAATTGATTATCGCCGTTGACCTTTTTAGATGACGGCAATCCTGATTTAAATGCATTATCTATCTTACTTATATCCATTTTTAGCCTCCTGGGCGCATTGCCTCTTTATTCTTATTTTCGGTACTGTTTAACAATTTCTTTAGAAAAAAATCGTGTTTTTCAATCCAAAGCCGAAGATCAGCCGCCAAATACCTTTTTCAGTTTTTCGCTGATTGTCTCGGCCGTAAACGGTTTCACGATGTAACTGCTTACTCCGGCCTTGACAGCCCCGACAATATTGTCTTTCTGGGCTTCGGCTGTAACCATGATAAAGGGAATGCTCTTTAATTCATCATCCGCTTTCATCGTGTTTAATAGATCGATACCCTGCATTTCCGGCATATTCCAGTCACTTAGTATCAAATCATATTTCTCTTTTTTAAGCTCTTTCAGGGCGGTACTGCCGTCATCGGCCTCAGTAATATCTGTAAAACCGATCTGTTTGAGAATGTTTCTTAAAATCCTTCTCATCGTGGCAAAATCATCAACGATAAGCACTTTCATGTTTAAATCCATAACCTCCCAAACTCCTTGTTGCTTTTTGAAGATTAACTATATTGATGAATTCGTAAAAAGTCGAATTCATCACGTTTAGAGATTCAATCTTCCGATTAAATTTTGCCAGTGCTTGGTCCATCATATCAACTTTTATTTTTTCTTTTGCGCAGATCCTCTCTTTGTTTTTGAAATACAGAAGCAATAATTCTTTCCCTGTCACTTATGTTGATATCGAGGAATTTTATTCCAACCTTGTATAGAACCCGGCCGTCCTCATCTTCCTGAACCACGCGGATAACTTTACCAAATATATCCATAACAACGAGAGGCAGCTTTGAGAGAAAAAACTTCGCTTTAACGATCTGCCCGGATTCAACCGGCTGCTCTGTGACTATCTGCATGCCCGACCCGCTGATATTCTGTCCCAAGCCCTGGCGGAAAAGGACTGCTGCCGACCTGTCTTTGGATAAAAGCTCTAAAATCTGATCCAATTTTTCGTCTATCTGTAAAACGTAGTTTATTAAGGCGGCATTGGCCGTGCTTTCGGTACTTGTCTCGGATGCAATAATATCAAAGCTCTGTCCTTCATTTGAGGAGGAAAAAATTTCCTTGTCAAACCTTTTTAAATCTTCAAATTCTTCCGTGGTCATAATCTTGTACTTAATTTGAAAGGTAAAATCACCCCTCACGTCAGCACGTCTTTCTTTTGTAACCATTTTAATCACCCATGGGAACTCCCCGTAGTCACACTTTAGCGCAATAGCCCGCCATGCAAGGTTCGACCGTAAGGATTTTGTCTGTTTATCATTGTTTGCATACAAACCGGGTGCTTAACACCCGGTTGCAAACGCAACGATTAAAGCACTAACGTGCTTTTGCCTTTTCGGCCTATGGCCGAAAATTCAAGCCACCCCGCTCATAGAGCGGGATGCTAGTTGACTCACGCGCACGCCCCGTCTCGATAAAACGAAACGAAAAGCGGAACGGTGAATACGTTCGATTTTGTCGCTTAGCATTTCGAGACGCAAATCCACTAATGATTTACATCAAAACATGCAACTATCATACCACAACCTTCCGGAAGATTGTAGTAAACATATATGGTTCTTCTCCAATTTAGTTGGAGAAGTGGGTCCAAGGATTCAAGGGGTCAGGGGGTCAAGTGTTTGCTTTCAAACGATTTTATCATCGTTTTGAGTATCCTTTTAACTTCTGCTATTAAGATAGATATTTTAAAGTATTTCACTCGAGCCTTCATAACGCAGCAGATGAAAGCATCCGGCTCGCCCTTTGGGGTGAAAATTTACGTAGTTTAAAGATTATCATCAATTTCATACAAGATTCAGGAAAAACGATTTTATTCCTTAACTCCTTGTCAAAAATGTCAGCATATTGACACTCCAGCATTGTAAGCAACAAATTGACAGACTATTCTCTTTAAAAAAAATATTTGGTCTCCTTAACTGTAATTATTAATTTGGTACGTTTTGCAATACGTAACTGATACCGGATACTTACAGGTGCAAAACAGAAAATCCGATTCATCGGGGATACTTGATAATTAGTGCTTGGTCGAAAACCTTGGTCTACTGTCAAAAATTAATGTTTGATGGAATGGTACGTTTATTGCTTGTTTAAAAGTGATGAATCAGCAAAAAGTCGCTTTCCCGACTTTTTCGACGCCATTAATTATGCCTAAATGGGTTTCATTGGATGAAGGTATGAGTACGAAAATCCTAGTTGTCGGTGACAACAAAAAAGATCTCCATCTTTTTGAGGAAATTCTTATCCCGCAGGGATTCGATGTTAGTGGGATACCTCTCTTTGATGATATCGAAGACACCATTTTAAAAAAAGATTTTGCTGCTATCCTGGTTGATTACGATCTGGTCGGAGACCAGGCTTTTAGCTGGAATAGGCTGCTTCAGGCCAATAGTTCCAAATCCTGTTTAATCCTCTATGGTAAAGAGGGCCATGCCGATAAAATATCTGAACTCCTCCAGGCGGGGGCCTATGGGTTTGTTCCCCGGCGCCACCTTTCAAAGCGCATCTATGACACTATTTTAGGCGGCATTGAAAATAGGAAGGCCTTCATTGAAATTTTACAAATGATGAACGACCTTAAAGATGTAAACCAAAAACTAAAAAGAGAGCAAAAGAATCTAACCAAAAAGAATCATGAACTCGGGTTTATTAATCGTCTCAGCAGCGAGGTCGCTTATGATTTGAACTGGGACAGAATTCTTCCCAGGATTATAGATGCCGGCCTGCTTAAGGTTATGAATTCAGAAATCTTAGGAATTCTTTACCGCATCGGCCCTCAATGGAATCTGGCCTTGCATGTAGCGAATAATGAAATTAGTAAAGAAATACTCGAAAAGTTGAAAGCAGATATTGCCGATAGATTCTTTTCACTGTCAAGGAAAAAAAATTCTGTGCCAGAGGTGTCTCTGCAGCTGTATTCATCCAGTGTTAAAATATCTTCATCTCACCCGGCTTCCTTTTCCAAAATGTGGTTCCAGCCGCTAAGTATAGCGGACAAGCCTCTGGGAATGATTGCCGTCCTTCCCAAAAACAGGGGAAAGTCCAATAATGAAACAAAGGAGTTGATGTCTACCATTTCCAATATTCTGGCCATGTCCCTGAAAAACGCTCAAGAATATCATAAACTTAAAGAAATGACGGTTAAAGATAACCTGACCGGGGTTTTCAACCGTAAAGGACTAAAAAACTTTATCCAAAATGAGTTTCAGAGGGCAAAACGATATTACAGGCCCCTTTCCTTCGTCATGATTGATATCGACGACTTTAAAGCTATTAACGATACTCTTGGTCATCAGGCCGGTGACTTTGTCCTGCAAGAGCTGGCCAAGTTCTTAAAACACGCGGTCAGACAAGCCGATATCGTGGCCAGATACGGGGGCGACGAATTTGCAATCCTTCTGCCGGACACCGAAATGGAAAAGGCTAGAATGCTGGTAAAAAGAATAATATCCGAGCTGAAAAACCAGGTCTTAGAATGGGACTCCCAAAGGATCAAAGTGCGGATAAGTTGTGGTATTTCTACTACCAGCGAACTTGTTAAACATGAAGGCGAAGAAGAATTAATATTAAAAGCTGACGCCAGGCTTTATGATGCCAAGCGTACTCAAAACAGCATGTATCCCATCGCAAATAAGGGTTGATAATCTCGTAAAAAGTCACGAATTCAACTATAGATAGAATCCTTTTAACTAAACGGATGCTGAATGTCGGCCCCGTTGAATTTACAGGTTGATAGCTATTCATGAAAGCCGAATCAAATCTTCATAGACTGCATGTAGCATCAGGGAATTACGTTATCAGTAAAACAAAAAATGTGGGCCTGGATGCCTGTTTGGGAACCTGTGTCGGGATAACGCTCTGCGACAGGAAAGCTGGAGTGGGGGGGTTGATCCATTTACTTCTGCCGGAACCTCCCAACCCTCAAAACCCCTGGAAACCCGAAATTTATGCCTCAACGGGCCTCCCTCTATTTATTAGAGATCTTTGTGAGTCCGGTGCCGACAAATATAATTTGGAAGCATGTGTTGCCGGCGGAGCCTTGGTGGGACCGGTGTCCAGACAGGATCTCGACCTTGATATTGGCGGAAGGACCACTGCAATTGCCAGGACAATCCTCAAGGATGCAGCCATACCGATTCGCAAAGCCGAAACCGGCGGTTACTTTAGTTGTCGCCTGAGTCTCGATTTGAACACGTTCGAAAGTTCAATTCAACCGCTGAGTACGCAAACTCATCCTGTTGTAGAGAATTTCACAAAGCCGACGGCCGGTGAAATTGCCCATGCGATCCAACTTATTAAACCTATTCCTCAGATATCCCTTAAAATGGCAAGAATGATCAATGAATCAGATTATAACATGCGCGAAGTGGCCGGAGAAATCAAGCAGGATCAAGTTTTAACAGCTAAAGTCATCAGATTATGCAACTCTTCCTTCATCGGTTTAAAGAGAAAGATCGACTCCATTGACAGGGCACTTGTTATTATAGGTGAAAAGATGCTCCTTCAATTACTGCTGACCGCTTCCCTGGAGCTTTTTTTGACTGATTCCGGGCAGGGTTACTCTCTCTGTAAAGGAGGCCTTTTTCAGCATGCCCTGGGAACGGCCATAGTTTCCGGAGAATTGGCCGAATTTACCGGCAAAGCATCACCGGAAATAGCATATACGGCCGGGCTGCTTCATGATATTGGTATAATTGTTCTGGATCAATTCATTTCATCTGTGCATCCTTTTTTCTACAGGCGAACCCAGATCGATGGGGTTGAACTTTGTGAAGTCGAAAGTGAAAAGCTTGGCATAACCCACCCTCAGGCCGGAGAACTGCTGGCTGAAAATTGGTCCTTGCCTGATAATTTGGCGGATGTCATTCGACATCACCACTACCCTGAAAAAGCCCGGGTGGATCCTGAATTAACGCATCTGGTTTATTTGGCCGATTTGATTATGAATAGATTTCATGTAGGGCAGGTTTTGGAGTTTATGAATATGGAAAAACTCCCGCAACGGCTCCAAAAAGTAGGCTTGAAGCCATCCCAGTTTTCAGACGTTATCGAATTAATTTCTCAAAAAATATTCGACCCTCAGCAAAACAATTCCATCTTAATCCCTCAATTATAACTTCTTAGTGCTCTAATATGAATATTCTGTGACGCATTTTATAACAAGACACCTGTTCATGCAAGTTGGGACCTTTTAAGTGCCTAAAGTTTGAAGTGCCTAAAGTGAGCTAAAGTTGTGGAACTCGCCTCCGGCGAGGTCAATTATTATAAAAATTGATAGAATACCTTAACTTTAGGCACTTCAAACTTTAGTTCACTTTAGGCACTTTGCCGGCTTAGGGTTTAAGCGTCCCCTTCTTGTACAGTTCGATAAAAAGGCTTACAATTTCAGGATCAAATTGGCTGCCGTCATTTTCCCTAATTATCTTGACAGCGACATCATCCGGCATTTTCTGACGATATGCACGATCTGTGGTAAGGGCGTCAAAAACATCGGCTACCGACAGGACTCGAGAAAGAAAAGGGATCTCTTTACCTTTAAGACCGTCAGGATACCCTTTGCCGTCATACCTTTCGTGATGGTGCCTGATTATGCCCTGCTCTTCCGTCCACATGCCAAGATGCCCAATAATATTGCTTCCGATTAAAGGGTGCTTTTTAATGACCTCATACTCTTCCTCTGTCAGCCGTCCGGGCTTTAACAGTATATTGTCCGGGATACCTATCTTACCGATGTCGTGCAGGTTTCCGGCAACGTGCAATTTGTCTATCTCTTCCTGCGAGCATCCGTAAGCCTTGGCAATTGACATGGAATAGTTTGACACCATTGCCGAATGCTGCTTGGTGTATGGATCTCTAACCTCGATGGCCTCGACAAAGGCGTAAAGTGTGGCAAAAAGATTGCTGTAAATATTTTCATAAAGGGCCAGATTTTCCACCAAAGAGGATGCCTTCTCCGCCATAAAGTTCAAAATATATATATCTTTTTCGCTGAACGTGTATTGGTCGTTTTTAATAATTGCAAACAGGATGCCAAAGATCTCCGACCGTATTTTAAGAGGAATACCAATGATAGTGCTATTGCCGGCGTTACCTTTGATAAGGCATGGCATCCCGTCATCTGCAACCTTTTTAACAATGTTCTTTTCCAACCACCCGGCCACAGCCGCGGCTTTATCTTCATCTTTGGAAAAAGAGGCGATTATGACATGCTCTTGCATCTGCTGGGTAAAAAAACAGAAATGGGCTTCATCACAAGCGGTGACTTCGCCTGACAGTTTAACCAGGGTGTCAAAAAGATCCTGGCTGGTTGTCACCTGATTTAACTTCTGCAGTATCAGATTTATAGTCCCAATTTCCTTTATTTTCTGGTGCAGTTCCTGATTGATTTTTAGAAGCTTGCGGCCCTGTTCAGCCTCTTTTCTTAATAAAATATTTTCAACAAAAAATGCTCTTTCGGCCATAACCCGCATAATCGTAGGAAGGATTTGATCGATTCGAAACGGTTTGGTTAGAAAATCGACGACTCCGTTTTTTAAAGTCTCGATGGCATTATCCATAGTAGGATTACCGGTCATGACGACAACCGGAATAGTATTATCTATAAGATGGATGCGTCGGGTTAGCTCCAATCCGTCCAGCCTGGGCATGGAAAGATCTGTAAAACAACAGTCAATTTCTTCTCTTTCTATTATATCCAGAGCTTCAAGGCCGTCACAGGCGGTAAAAACAGTATATTCGGTGGCAGTTTCAAAGTAATCCTTGAAAATATCCCGGATGTAGTCTTCATCATCAACAACTAGTATCGTTAGATCTTCATTCATATACAATGATTCATCTTTCGAAATTTGGCGTGCAAGATTCGTAAGCGTTCACAGGTTCAGGTTATCATTTTAAGAAGGTGACTTTTGAATGCCTTGAATTCGCTTGCAGTCAGGGTTCCGCTGTCCCTTAAGGAAGAGAGTGCCTGCAGCTCATCGACGTAGCTGCTGGAAGGTGAACTATGATTGTAAAGATAATGCAGATTTGGCAATTTTGAAGAAAAGAAATTGATTTTTTCTATTTTGTCTTCTCCATTCTTCTTTGCCTTTAATACCACCAGCTCACGGTAGGCATCCTGCAATCTTTTTAAAAGTTCACTGTTTTCTCTATGCAACTTTATCTTATCTACGGCATTCGCTACGACAATCTTGATCTCTTCAAGCTTCCACGGTTTCCTGATATAATCGTAGGCGCCTTCTTTGATGGCCGCAACTGCCGTTTCCAAAGAAGCATAACCGGTGATGATAATTACCAGGGCATCCGGATTGGACTTTTTGGCATATTTAAGCACATCGAGTCCGTCCACCCCCGGCATAATTAAATCAACAATGAATAGGTCGTATACGCTGTTCCGGATGCTTTTAACGGCATCCACACCATTATAGCAAACATCGACCGTTCTTTCCTTATTAGAAACGATATCGACAAGAATATCGGCAATATCCCTGTCATCATCAACAATAAGAATATTTATTCGTTGGCTCGTTTCTCCAGGCATATATCAGGGCCCAGCTCCCAAGGTATTCTTTTTAGCCTTTTTTATCCATTATCAGGCCGACCATTTCGTCAAACTTGGCCGCAAGATTTAATACCTCTTTAGATGGAATCTCTCTGATAAGTTTACCGGTCGATTCCTCCCTTACTTGGATCATCACCTGGCCGGAAGCCTCATGAACAGAAAACTGCAGATCTACATCACTCATAAACTTCAGATTTTCCTGAACATTGGCAGCCACTTCTTTTAGATCGGCTGTACTAGGCTCGTGAACCGGCTTTGTAGCCGCTTCACCTTTCGGACTCATCCCTGTCCCGACCGGGAGTCTTGCCTGGGCCGGCGACATCACGCCGCTTGTTGCATTTTTTGCAGATTCAACTAACATAGGTTTATTCCTCCCTTGATACTGTTATCGGAAAATTCTTCAAATAACTTAAGGGAAATCTTAACAGTTCAGAGGTCGGAGGACGGAGGGCGGAAGTCGGAGGTCAGAGGCCGGAAATCTGAGGTTGGAAATCGAAGGTCGGAAGTCAGAGGTCGGAAACGAATAACGGGCAACCCCGCATTCTGCTGGATCTCCGCTACGACCAGCAACCTTGTGATTGTTGATTGATGATTGAATAGCGTCGAAAGTTATATCCAGTATCCCTTGGCACGGCGTCTAGTCGGGTCGTAGCCGGAGGCGTAGCCTGAAGCTTTAGCGAAGAAGGCAGCATCGAGTATCAAGTACCTATCTGCGGGTGTCTAAAAACCTGGCGGGATGTCCAACACTGCCGCCGTAACCTCTGGCGGGATGTCCAACACTGCCGCCGTAACCTCTGGCGGCCTGCCGAACATTGCGCATGTTAAGAAGGTCCGTTTTGATGTTTTCAACTTCTTGTTTTACAACGGCCGTCACTTCCCGGTCCAGAAGCTCAACCGTTTCCATGATACTTTTCAGTTTTTTAAGATAACCATCGATTAACCCTTTGAATTTTGGGGGAATCAGATTGTGCTTATCAGGACCTGCCCCGACGGCCTGCTGAATAGACAGGTCAATTTTATCGATCTTTTCCATACAACCCTGCCTTTTGGAAATCAGATCTTTTAAATCCTTGTCTTCTTCCCCTAAGACCGCATTCATCCTCTCGGTCAGGGATAAATACCGGCTAAAAAGGGTAACTTTTTTCTCCAAAAAAGAACAAATTTCTTTTCCTGTATCTTCTTCTTTCATTCTCAGATTATTCCCTTATTCGTTTATTTTGCAGCAAAACTGTTTCATTGCCACTAAGGCACCAAGGCACGAAGAAAGAAAAATAAATATATCCTTTGTGCCTTGGTGACTTTGTGGCATTTTTTTGGTCTCTGCTTGTCCAGGTAAGTTTACATGGTCATATATCCTGAAACCTGTTGTTTGCTGTTTGCATCAAGCCTGACTGCTTTTGCTTGAAGCTCTATTTCCGGCTTGGCAAACACCTCTTCCCAGGCAGACAAGAGCTCACGCAGCATACCGACAACCTCATCAATGATGTCCATACTCCTGTTTGCATCCGCCAGGAGTATTCTTCTGATCATATAATTGTAAAGCGATTCCAGGTTTCTGGCTATCACGCCGCCTTTTTTAAAATCAAGGGAACACATCAGTTCATCGATAATATCTTTGGCCTTGTTAATGTGCCGGCTTTTATCCTCATATTTTTTTTCAGCATATTTTTGTTTGGCAATGATCAGATTATCAATCGCGCCCTCATAACACATGATGACCAATTTTCCCGGGTCGGCGGTAACTACGTTCGTCCTTCTATAGAACTGGATGCCGTTTTGTTGGTACATTTAAAAACCTCCTTTTATTAAATTCTGTTCTATTTGATTGAAAATCTTTATTATTAATCCTTTTACGGTCTGTTGGTAATATATCATGGGTAGCGGTTAAACGTTCAAAGGTTCAACGTTCCGGGTTCTGCTTTAACCTCTGAATCCGAATATAATAATCAATAATCAATTGTTAATTATTAATTATTAACCGTTATTTATTAACCATTATTTTCTGAACCCTGAACCCTGAACCCTGAACCCTGAGCTCTGAACCTCTGAACCCCTTGGCACGAAGTAGCTTCAGCGTAGGCGGCTGAACCGATCAGTTTAGTTAACCCGCTCTTAATTACAAACTTCCCCATCCGCCTAACGAAGCACTGATCTGTCCCGCCAGCCATTGACTCTGGTTCTGAATTTTAGCCAGGGCCAATTCCATGGCCACGAAACGATTGATCATCGTCTCCATCTTGCGGTTCAGGCTTGCCTCCATATTTTCGATCTGGGTCTCGAAACTGTCGATACTGTTCTTAAGCGACGTCTGCTTGTATGTCACATAGCCGTCACTGGCATCCGTGATAAAGCCTAACTGCCGGTCCAGCAACTCTGCAACTCCCAGGGCAAAAGAGAAGGTCGCCGATGTGAGCGTCGATGTTCCCGTGTAACTGATGGACAAACCATCGGCGTTGTCGCCGTCACTGTCTACTGTCAGGGTCTGACCGCTGCCGGTGGCTGTTGCACTGCCTATGGTTCCGGCGACATTTTCTCCCCAAACATATACAGGAGTGGTTAATTTCAGATCGCCGGCACCGCCGGTTTCGGTAACTATGGCTCTTTGTCCCGTACCATAGAGGTTGTGAGTCAAAAGAAGCTCATTGCTTCCGGTCTTGGATGCCGTGATGGTCATGGCGTAACGGCCTTTTTGGCTGCCATCCGCCCCCACAGGATCCACATCAACATCTCCGAAATTCAGGTTGCTGACTTGTAACGTATTGATCGCAAACGTGAGGTGGCTGTCCCCGGACTGCGTGTCTGTAATCACGATTTTACCGCCACTTATGGTGGCTGTGACCTCGTCCTCGAACATATCTTCTATGGTGTTCAGAAGGTCACCTATGGTCTTGGTTGTATCAACCGTGTAGCTCCCGGAAACGCTGATTCCGTTCCGCCTTGTCCCTGAAAAAGTGATGACATCAGTATCTTCCGCACCGGTAATATTGCTGAACAAGGTGGAGGAAGTTATGTTATTTGTATCTTTGTCCTGGCTTACTTGATCCCCAACAATTTTTTGCGTATATTCTAGGGCAAGCTCCGAATTGATGGCATTGATCACCGTATCCAGATCCCAACCACTTGTGAGGCTTACTGTGGCTACTCTACCCGTGGCAAAATCTTCGATGGTCAGCGTTTCAGCCCCTGTGAGTGTGACTGCGGGATCCGATCCTGTGGTCGTGCCCTGGGTGGCCGCCGTCGTAATATCCACGGTATAGGAGCCTCCCTGGGTATCGCTGGTGTGGCTGATATAGGTCAAATTCGGGTTGGAGCCCGACCCATAGGCAATAAAGAGATTTTTGACGTCATTAAAATTCGTTTCCAGGGCATCGGTGAGCTTATCATCATCGATGGCCAGATTCATATTGTCGTATTTTCCTTCTTCAGTATCAGTCAGGTCTAAAGTTATGCCTATCAATGACAGATAGTCGTAACCGCTCGGCAGTCCGGTGATTTGTTTTGTAACCGTACGGATAAGCTCGGTCTTGACGGAGGAGAGCGTGCCGTCGCCAAAAAGAATTCCGCCGACTTGTTCATTCTCATCATCATAGGTGAACTGGGTGTTGATATAATCCATGATCGTGTTAAAGGCATCATTCATAGTAGTGATCTTGGACTTGACAGCACCGAGGTCCCGCTCCACCTTAACGGTAATGGTGGTATCCTCGGCGACGCCATCTTCTCCCACAAGATTCAGGGTCACGCCTTGGATGACATCCGTAAGAGTGTTGGAGGAATCGGTGACGGTCACACCGTCAACGACAATAGATGCATCCTTGCCTGCAACCACCTTTCTGATTCTTAAAGAGGCTGCTGTACCCAGATTGTCGTCCACATCAAAATTGAGAGTGTTATCATCAGCACCGCCGTTGTCCTTAACCGCTATTATTAATGCTAAAGGGCTGGCCCCGGTGGTATCGTCCGTGACCATTATTTTTCCATCTCCGGTAATAGAGGCGGTCACATCCCCGAATAGAGATTCGATTTTTGTGAGCAGATCACCCACGGTTGTAGTGTTGGCAACAAGAAGCGTGTCATCATTCGGAGTAGTAACACCATCGGTATGTGTACCCTCCAAATGGATATAGTCATCGGTCGCGTGGCCCGAATAACCGTCGATATCCTTAATCAGGGTGCTCTCCGTGATGATTGCCCCCGAAGAAGTGTTGGCTGTATCGCCTTTCACCCCGTAGACATCAGTAGATCCCGCCTGAAGAATACCAAGGGTCTCCAATATGTTGTTTTTGTCTGTATAAGTGTTTGAACCGCCTTCAATCAGGAGGCGATAATAATTTGTGCCGTCAACCGTTTCGGTAATGATGGAAACATCAACTCCCGTAGCAGCAAACTTAACCTTGAGAGTGTTAAGGGTATCCGTGCTGAGGTCGATGGCTGCAACGTCTAGGCCATTGATCTTGATCTCACTGATCAAAGATGTCTGGGTTGTAGAAAGGCCCAGAAGGGCCTTGATATTTTCGTCCGTGCTGGTAAAACCATCGCTCTTATCACCACCGGCAATATGAGTCTTGGCTGTGCGGGTGGTATCTTTAAAGCCCAATTCAAAAAGTATATCATTGGCGCTTCCATTTAAAATGCTGATCTCGTCGACACCCGTATCATCGCTGGTCAAAACTAACCTGTAGTCATTTGTTCCGTATTGAACGATGCTGGCCGTTACATTGGAAGGACTTGAACCGGTATTGGCGGTATTGATCTTGTCTTCGATGTCTGCCAGGGTGTCGGTGGCGGTTATGTTGACCACTCTCCCTGATATCAGGATATCCCCTGCTGTCAGACTCAGCGCTGTGTCTGTGGCTGCATAGCTGTTAGAAGAAAGCTTGTTTGATTGTGCCAGGTTGTCAACCCTGATCTGATGCATTCCGGGCGAGGCAGAGGAGCTGGTCGATACGGTTAAGCGGTCAGAGGCTGATGTACTCGTATCCGAAGTTGTACCAGACGTATAAACGTTAAAGGCGCTTTGGGTGCTCAAGGCACCTGTTGCAGTTTTAAGCGCCAGCAGCATGCTGTTAACGCTCTGCCATTCATCAAGTTTTGTTTGATATTCACTCTTGCGGTCTTCGATCAGTTCGACCCGGCGGTTATCGATGCTGATCAACTGATCGATCATGCTGCGCCAGTCAAAACCACTGGAAAGCCCTGAAATAAGGTTCGTACTTAAGGACATATAATCCCCTCCGGCAACTTAGTTCAATTTAAACAAAGCGGCAAAAAGTTCCTAATTTATATTTATTATCGGAAAATTCTGCCCAAAACTTTAGGTTTTTGTGTTTGCGTAATAGTGTAGCAAGATGCTTGCCAATGTTTACACGCCGGGAAAAAAAGGCGCATAGTTTTGATGAAAATGATAATACAGATCAATTAAAGGCATTATTGGTTACCAACCTGTGTTTATCAAGCCAAAATGCAGAATATCATTTCTCCGACAAAACGACATTTCTAATAACACCAGTTCCTATAATGACATTGCTCTGACATTTTATTGACAGCCTTATAATGGATTTCCTTTGGCTTTGATATAACTAATTGAAATTGTATTTAAAATTATTGGATGTACTTGGCACGATAAATGCTTGTTTTAGTTTGAATAATGCAACCAAAAAGTTTAACCATTGCTCGTATTAATGCAGCCCATCAAACGGACTTTAAAGTGCCATTTAATCGGGAAACGGTCCTGCCCGGGCATCATATGGATGATGTTTATGCATTAAATCTTCCTAATATTCATCGATGTGTGCAGGATGTGGCTCGTGATGCCGACATTCTGCTTCTCAATAACATTTGTGATTTGGATTTCATACCGTCCATAAAAGATCGTCTTAACCGCAACAAATTAACCTTGTATGAACTGACATCTCACTTTTTTAATGAAGATATTACCAATATGCTATCGTACGCAGGTAGAGGCTTTGAAAATGATTATATTTTCAAGCTCCTGTTAAACGCATGTAATGGGATACTTTTTGACACGCCTGAGTTAAAAAACCTTTACGGGCATCTGAATGTCAATTCATTCCTTTTTCCTTTTCAAGAAGCACCAAGTCTTCTTGATGGGGTTCTGATGGAACATTTAACCGGGTTTTTCAAATTCCCGAAAATAACCGGTCCAAACGCCTTTGAATCCATCGGCGGCAAGAATCTTTTTAAAAGACTTTCAAGGTTGGAAGGTGCCCAATACGCAGGAAACTTCCTCCAGCTAAACGCCACGCTTTTTGAAAATTTGCTCCGGAAGGGGTTGCTCATTAGACAAAGTGATGGCAACCGCGAGATAGCGCATAAGCTTTTCAAAGAAGCAATGCAAGTTGAGCCTCGCAGTTATTTGCCTTACTTGTTCAGCGCTTTTGTTGCCCCTGATCCCTTCAATGTACTTAAAGAGGCTCTAAGAATAAATCCCCGCTCCATCAATGCCTGGTTGCAGCTTGCCGAGGAGCAATTCAAGGGGCATGATATCGCATCAGCTTTTTACTCTCTGGAAAAAGCTGCAAATATCGCCCCCGATTGCGCCCTCCCTTATATCCGGGCTGCCACGATTATGAGGCATATGAAAAAAAAGGATGGTTGGCTCTCACTTATCGATAAAGCACAAAGCTCTTTGCCGCGCCATGTTGATCCTCCACAGGAAAATGACAGGAACAGTGCCATGCTTCAAGCGCGCCGGCTACCAAAAAAGCGGGTTTTGCTGCTATCTTCTGATCAAAGTATGATTTACCATGACCTCATAGACGGATTTAAGTCCCTTGAATGGGAAACTTCCGTAGAGTTGTTCGGAACCGGCAGGCATAATGAACCTACCGCTCACGAAAAACTTGCACTAAGGATTCGTTCTTATGAGCCTCAATTAGTACTTTCAATCAATCAGAACGGATTAGATCTTGATGGATATATTCTTGCCGCTCTGAAACAGGCGGGTATTAATGTGGTTGTCTGGTATGTGGACAATCCCTTTGCTCTTATTTCGGGAGATAACAGGCAGATGGTTAAAGATGCTTCACTTTTGCTATGTTTTGACTCTTCATATGTTGAAAATCTTCAGGAGCAGACAGGAGTAACCGCCGCACATTTGCCCCTTGGAACAAATCCAAAAAGATTCTCGCCGCCACAATCGCCACATTTTGGACCTGAATGGGATATAGTTTTCGTTGGCAACCTCGACCTTGACATGGTTCGCAGGCAACGATCAGCCCTTGAAAGAGATCAGCCCTTCCTAATTAGGCTGGTTGATAATGCGGTCAAGAAAATCGCCTCGGACTCATTCAGATATAATAAAGACTTATTTAAATTTGAGGCCCAATCGCTGGGCATCGACTGGGATAATTTGCCCTTCGGACTTCAAGAAAGAGTTTGTATTGTAACCGAAACCGATGCTTCGGCACAAAAACGTCTTTTTATGGTCTCCGTACTTGGAGATAACAAAATAAAGGTAGTGGGAGACTCTGAATGGCGACAGTTCATCCTGCCCGGCCGGCTATTGCAACCTGTAGACTACCTGAAAGGACTTTGCGGCATTTACCAAAAAAGTAAAATCAATCTCAACATCTCCCGATTACAGTTGCGAGCGACCGTTAATCAGCGCATTTTCGACGTACCGGCAGCCGGAGGGTTCTTATTGACCGATAAAACCTTTGAACTGGAGCAGTATTTGCAGCCGGATAAAGAAGTGGGTGTATTTGAAAATGCCGGAGAACTCAAGGATAAGGTTAATTACTATCTGGCTAATGAAAAAGAAAGGATTGCAATCAGTGCAAGCGCACGGCGCAGGGTTTTAAATGAACACACCTATGCCCATAGAATGAGCAAAATCATTAGAATGCTGGGGTAGACCGGTAAAATAGGCTCAATTCATTTGTTAGCGAACCATAAGAAACGAAGTTGCGCTTTAAGAAATCTTTTTACCTGCACAATGACAGCACCTGTTGCGGCATCATGTTCGCCTGTGCCGGCATGGCGGTATATATTCCTTTGAAATATAACTTAACTTGGCATCTGAATTGCATTAAATTATCTTCGTCAAACCTGCATTTTAAATTAGCACCCTACAACGAATCTCCCTGCAGCCCCGCTAGTGCGGGTTTTCCGCTGCGCTCTAACAAGCTGCGAGGAATTGTTAAGTTAAAACTGACACTTAATGGTACTGATCAATGAAAAATTACTGCATCTGGGTTGTCTGCCCTCCCGGATATGCTCACAGTCAAACTTTTGACGAATTGGCGCTCGGCTTGAGCTGTGCCTTTCGTGAACTGGGGTATAATGCTCCAATTGTCCGCGATATGGCAGAACTTACGGATTATCCGATAGTCTTAGGGTGTAACTTGATCCCGTCTCTGGGTAATGTTTCGATCCCCAAAAACTCTATAATGTTTAATGCCGAACAAATTCAACCAGGCTCTCCCTGGATGGTCGCAAGTTATATCAACCTGCTGCGTTCACACCAGGTCTGGGATTACAGCAGGCAAAATATTGCCTCATTGAAAAAACTCGGTGTTACAAACGTCAGGTTTTGTGGGATCGGTTATATGCCCGAGCTGACCAAAATAAAACCTGCGCCGGAGAAAGACATAGACATACTTCTGTACGGCTCGCTTAATGAGCGTCGCCTTAATATCTTAAAACAACTACATCAAATCGGATTAAAGGTTGAAGCGCTTTTTGGTGTCTACGGCATAGCGGTGGGTGTCAAGGTAGTTGTCACCTGAGCCATAGCTTAGGCCGCCTTTTTTAA
>JACKQG010001809.1_pt1 | contig 28965 bp, 29 predicted proteins | sample 8237621 | NCBI WGS metagenome assembly JACKQG01 (sample SAMN15677084, study PRJNA649215) | marine metagenome | biome: marine; feature: Black Sea; material: saline water; isolation source: suspended particulate matter (SPM) from the Black Sea western gyre | collected 2013-06-09/2013-06-10 | depth... | reverse complement strand
TGGGTGAATCGGCGGGAGCTTCTTTTGGAGGGCGCGGAGGGGCGAAAGTTCAGGGTGATCGGGGGGGTGAAAGTCCGCCCCGGAAAAATGGATGGCATCGGCGTTAACGATATCGGGGGGGTTCGCGTCGATACGCAAGACGGCGGGTGGCTGCTTCGGGCGCCAAACACGCGGGCGGTTCGGGTGGCGCGCTGCGAATCGTCCACCGCCGATGGCCTGGAACGGCTGAAAGATCAGCTTCGCCAACAGCTCGTGGAAAGTGGTATCGAGCCGCCTGATCTTGGATAGGCGCTGTTATCCACAGGTTGAGGCATATAGCCAGCAGGGCCATCTATAGTAATCATAAAAAAATATGTTAGAATTCGCGCTTGGCGGCTCTTTTGGTGTAACCCATTCGATGGGAGCGTTGGGAGATGCAGGAACAGGTGCATAGCGAAGAAACTGAACGTGTCCTTCTTCTGCTCAAGCGGGAAATCCAGCGCGCCGCCAGCCGATTGATCAAGGTGCGCCCTCGCGATGCCCTGCGTTTCGCCAACCGTCAGGCCGAATACATGGGAGAAAACGGGCGGCAGGAAGATCAGGTCTATTGGGAAAAGATTGCGGCCGAGGTCGAGAAGCAGTCTCGCTTCTGACATAAGAGTTTTTTCAGATCAGTTCGCTCGAATTGACGATGTTGATCCCGGTTTTATCGCCCTGTTACCTGTCGTTATAGGCGACCTCGACGCTGTCGCGCATCCGGATTTCCATGCACTGGCCTTTTCGCCTCTCGATGAAGCGACACGCCCGGTACGCCTGCTTCTTAGTTATGCCGCGGATTCGTGCGCGATGCAGAACCCGGCCGTTGCGTTTTTTCAGGGGCACGACCTTGATCGCGCCTTCCGTCAACAGGCTGGGGGCGATCTCTATGGCGCGGCGCGCCGCCTCGTAGGCCTGATTGGACTGTGCGAAGGCACCCACCTGGATCGCCCATAGGCGGTTTTTAGGAAACTGGTCCGTGCGGCTGGTTTCGGAACGCAAAGCCGTTTTGGCTTTGCTCCGGGCCGTTTCGGCCGCGGCGGCTTTGATCTTTGCTCTGTACTTCGCGGTATAAGGCGTGGATTCGAAGGGAGGCTTGTCGCCGGAGGCATAAACCGGCCTGCTCTCGTTCCGTATAGCTTTGAAGCCTAAGTTCAGGAGTTTGGTCATCAGGGCGTTGCGGGACCGCGGGGAATTGCCGCCAAAAATAACGCCGATAACCCTTTGTCCTTTAACAGAGGCCGATGCCACCAGGTTAAAGCCCGACGCGCGGATATATCCTGTCTTGATGCCGTCAACCCCGTCATAGGTTTGCAGCAGCTTGTTGTGATTGTGGAAGGTGACGCCCTTGTAATCGAACTGCTCGGTCGAAAACAGGCGGTAATAGGTGGGGTAATTTCGGATCAGCGCGCGGGCCAGAGTCCCCATGTCCCTGGCCGTGCTGAGCTGGCCGCGATGGGGCAGGCCGGACGCATTGCGGAAGGTGGTCCGGTGCATACCCAGCTTGCGGGCCGTGGCGGTCATTTTCAGGGCAAAACCGCGTTCAGACCCGCTCATGTTCTCGGCGATGACTGTGGCGACGTCATTGGCGGACTTGGTAATCATGGCGAAAACCGCGTCCCGGACGGTGATGGTCTGGCCGCGGCGCAGATCCAGTTTCGATGCCGGCTGGCGCGCCGCGCGGGCGGAAACACGGAGTTTGGTGTTCATCGTCCACAATTCGGATTCCAGCGCCCCGAAGACCATATAAAGTGTCATCATCTTCGTCAGAGAGGCCGGATAATTGCGGGTGTCGGCGTTGATTTCGTGGATCACGCGGCCGGTTTCTGCGTCGACCACCATAGAGGCGTACTTGGCCAGGGCAGGGGAGGCCGTGAAGGTCAGAAGGGCGGCCAAAAGGGCGGCAGAGCACAAGGAGAACAACCGTCCAACCGGACTCTGGGCCCGGCTCCGCCCAGGATTCCTCAAACGTGTAGCCACCTTTACAGGCCCCCTTAAAAAAACCACCTAGTCAGCTTGGATCATAGCAAAAAAAACCGGCTCTCGTCGCATGATTTTTTATTTATGAATCAATTGGTTCTACGACGTGCCTCCTGAAAAAACAGTTAATGGCACGGTGGTTCGGGTGAATTTTTCTTCCAGGAGATAAAGGGCCGGGGGTGGATTTTTTTGTTCGCAATCGCAAAAATTTTTTCAAACTGGCTCTTTATTTTTTATTAAAATTAAGCAAAATCAATATATTAAATGAATATCGTGATTTTGCTGCAGTGCACAAAAAAACTTGACATCGGACCGAAAAATGGGCTATAACCATAACTATGTTGCATTGCAGCAAACGAATTTTTTTAGGGATGAACGGTATCCCTTTTGGTTCGCAGAGAAATTTCCGGCAAATGACCGGATAAAAATTGAAGGAGATTTGAAATGACTAACGCCAAAAACAAAACCGCCGCCGACGCTATCAAGGGCTATGAGCAGGCCGTCGCTTACAGCAAGGAAAGCATCGACGCCGTGATGAAATCCAATGCCATTTTCGTCAAGGGCCTTCAGGACATCAACACCGTTCTGTTCGGTCTGGCCCAGGCTTCTTTGGAAGACAGCGTTGCCGCGACGCAACGGATTTTCGACTGCAAGACCGTTTCCGACGTGATGGACACGCAGGCCGAACTCGCCAAGGCCGGTTACGAAAAGGCCCTGGATGACAGCCGTAAGGTTTCCGAGTTGTCGGTCAAAGTGGCCGAAGCCGCCAGCCAGCCGATCACCAAGCAGGTCAACGCGGCTGTCGAAAAATTCTCTAAGCCGATGGCTGCCTAACCCTCCCCCTAGTAACAGGCATCATCGAGTAGCGCCCGACGGCACCCCCCGCCGTCGGGCGTTTTTTTTACCCGCTTTATCTATTTTCCGGCATCTGTATAGTCGCGTTTCGGATTTCTGGGAGCCTTCTTTATGAACAGCGAAGCGGCCAAGCCGGCGATGAATATATTTGAGCGCTATCTGACCTTGTGGGTTGCCTTGTGCATCGTCGCCGGTATTGGACTGGGGCATTTCATTCCCCAACCCTTTCAATTGATCGGCCGCGCCGAAATCGCCAAGGTCAATATTCCCGTGGCGGTCTTGATCTGGCTGATGATCATTCCGATGCTGTTGAGGATCGATTTTTCGGCCCTGCATCAGGTGCGCGAACACTGGCGCGGCATCGGCATTACGCTGTTCATTAACTGGGCTGTGAAGCCGTTTTCCATGGCGGCCCTGGGCTGGCTGTTCATCGGCGTTTTGTTTGCGCCGATGCTGGCCGCACCGGAAATCGATTCCTATATCGCCGGCCTGATTATTTTGGCCGCGGCGCCATGCACGGCTATGGTTTTCGTGTGGAGCAATCTGACCAACGGTGAGCCGCACTTTACCCTGAGCCAGGTCGCCCTCAACGACGTCATCATGATTTTCGCCTTTGCGCCCATCGTCGCCCTGTTGTTGGGAATTTCATCGATCACGGTGCCATGGCAGACGTTGATGCTGTCGGTCGGGCTGTACATTGTTCTTCCGGTGATCTTCGCCCAGGTCCTGCGCAAGTGGTTGCTGGCCAGGGGTGGAGAAGATCGTCTGCGATCGGCTCTCGAATTCCTGCAACCGGTGTCCCTGGTTTCGTTGCTGGCGATGCTGGTTCTGCTGTTCAGCTTTCAAGGAGAGCAGATCATTGCCCAGCCGCTGGTGATCGCCCTGCTGGCGGTGCCGATCATCATTCAGGTCTATTTCAATTCCGGTCTGGCCTATCTGTTGAGCCGGCGTTTAGGTGTCGCCCATTGCGTCGCCGGTCCTTCGGCTCTGATCGGCGCCAGTAATTTCTTTGAACTCGCCGTTGCCGTTGCCATCAGCCTGTTCGGGTTCAATTCCGGCGCGGCCCTGGCCACCGTGGTCGGTGTTCTGGTCGAAGTCCCGGTCATGTTGTCGGTGGTGCGGATCGTCAATTCCAGCCGCGGATGGTACGAAAAACCGGCGCGGTCCTGATCGCTTGTTTCGCCGTCAGGCGGGTGTGGTTTCCAGTAGACCGTTCAACTCTTCAGCCGTCAGCCTGTCGTCCGGCAATGCCAGAAGCCCTTCGATCAGGCGTTCCAGTTGGTTCAGGGTGGCGTCGAACACTTTCGCCGTCTCGTCCGCGCCGCCTCTGAATTCAGCGGGGTCCGTCAGGCCCCAGTGGACGGTAAGGGGATGGCCCGGCCAAACCGGACAAACCTCGCCCCGGGCATTGCCGCAAACAGTGATGACGATATCCATTTCCGGTGCGTCCGGCCTTTCAAAAACATCCCAACATTTCGATGACAACCCGAACGTGTTGACGCCGCGCCTGTCCAGCGCCCGGACGGCGTTCGGGTTGACCTGTCCGGTCGGATGACTGCCGGCGCTGTAGCCCCGGAAGCGGCCATAGCCCAGATGATTGAGCAATTGTTCACCGATGATGCTGCGGCACGAGTTGCCGGTGCACAGGAAAAGTACGTTTCGGAGTCGGTCACTCATAAGGTATTCCTAGCAATATTCCGCCGCCCTTTGTGTGACATTCTCAGGAAATTATCACGCAATTTTCACATTGCCTGTATGGGACGTAGGCGAATTTGTTTGCCTTCATCGCCGGGGACGGAAGAATTGGGTTTCATGTTTTCGACGGAAGCCAACAGACCATGACCGACCGCAGCCTGACCCTGGCCTGCTGGGACTATGATCGCACCCGTGCCGTACTTGACGGCCGGGCGGGGGTGCCGGGTTGGCGCATCGACGCCACCGCCGCACCGCCTGGAAAGCTTTTCCCTCTGGCCGTCGGCGAGGCGCCTTTTGACGTCACCGAAATGTCATTGTCCAGTTACCTGATGCAGGTGGATCGGGGTGAGGGGGCTTATGTTGCGATCCCCGCGTTTGTATCCCGGGCGTTCCGCCACGGCGGCATCTATGTGCGGGAAGGGTCCGGAATCGATAAACCAAAGGATCTGGAAGGCCGTCTGGTTGGGGTGCCCGAATACCAGATGACCATGGCGTTGTGGGCGCGCGGAATTTTACAGGACGAATACGGCGTCGATTTCCGCACGCTTCGCTATCGAACCGGAGGCACCAATGAACCGGGGCGCAAGGAACGCCTGGTGCTGAATCTTCCGGAAACTATGGACGTTGAAGCGGTTCCGGAAAGACAGTGCCTTAACGATCTTCTGGTGGCAGACGCACTGGACGCCATAATCTCTCCGTCGCCGCCCGACAGCTTTGCCGCCGGTGGCCAGGGGCCTGTCCGTCAACTGTTCGCCGACCCGGTGGCCGAGGAAAAGGCGTATTACCTCCGGACCGGTTTGTTTCCCATCATGCATGTGATCGGTGTCCGGCGGTCACTGGTTGAGGCAAACCCGGGGCTGGCGGCAGGGGTGTATCGGGCCTTCGTAGAAGCCCGTGATCTGGCTCTCGTGGAGCTTGAACAAACGGCCCGGGCATCCGCCAACCGCCTGACCCTGCCCTGGTTCGCCGCGGAATGGGACACGACGAAGGAACTGATGGGACCGTCCCCATGGCCTTATGGCGTGGCTGAAAATCTCAAGGACCTGGAAACGGCCTTGCGGTATTCCCGCGAACAATACCTGTCCGGTCGGGAACGGACAGTGGAGGAACTGTTCGCACCGGAAACCCTGACCTTGGAGGGAAGGTGAGGGGGGCGAGGCGACTCGAGGAGCGTCAAGCAACTTCCAATTCTGGCATAAGGGGTTGAAAACTTTATTTTTTCCATGGTTTGGCAAAGCATTCTATTTGGACAGAATGCATCCTGATGAAAAGGCCTTAGACAAAAAATAAGCAAATAAAATCAAATGGTTACCGTTATACGGTGGGGGCTGGGCATCCGTTTCATCACTGAGACGGTGAAAATAGAATGTGAAAATCGTGACTTACAGGCTTCCACGGGAGAAATCAGGGACCATATAATATAGACTGTTTACGTCGTTCCAGTTTGAAGGCCTGAGAAACAACAGAAAAACCATGAGTGTTCCTAAGCACCCGAAGAAACCGCCGGCGGACATCGACGACGATGGCTCGACAGGCGTCGCCACCAAGTCGCGGACGCGGACCAAAAAACCGTCCATGTACAAGGTCCTGCTGCTCAACGACGACTACACGCCGATGGAATTCGTCGTCCATGTGCTGGAGCGCTATTTCGACAAGCGTAATGACGAGGCGGTACAGATCATGTTGCATGTGCATCAGAAGGGCGTCGGCATGTGCGGGGTGTACACTTACGAAGTTGCCGAAACCAAGGTCGGTCAGGTCATGGACTTGGCCCGCCAGCACCAGCATCCCCTGCAATGCACGATCGAGAGGGATGACGACGGCGGAGAAGATTGAGCGATAAACGAAAAGCTGAAACGGAGCCCGGACAGGGCCGGGCTTTCAACGGAGAATAAAAATATGCTGTCACGCAATCTGGAACAGACGCTTCACCGGGCCTTGGCTTTGGCGACGGAACGCAATCATGAATACGCCACCCTGGAACATCTTCTGTTATCCCTGACCGATGATCAGGATGCGGTCGCGGTGTTGCGCGCCTGCGGGGTTGATCTGGAACAGCTTCACCACGACCTGACCGATTTCATCGACAATGAACTGACCGATATCGGCAATTCGGGCGGCAACGAGCCGAAACCCACCGCAGGGTTCCAACGCGTGGTTCAGCGCGCCGTCATCCATGTACAGTCTTCGGGCCGGGAAGAAGTGACCGGCGCCAATGTTCTGGTCGCTTTGTTCTCGGAACGGGAATCCCATGCCGTCTATTTCCTGCAACTGCATGACATGACGCGGCTCGATGCCGTCAACTACATCTCCCACGGCATCGCCAAGGTATCAGGTGAAGCCAGCCCCCGGACCGTTCGCGGCGCGGACGACGATACGGACGATGAAACCGTCGAAATGGGGGTCGAGGCGCTGGACGCCTATTGCATCAACCTCAATCAGAAGGCTGAGGATGGCCGCATCGATCCATTGATCGGCCGTCATGATGAAATCGACCGCACCATCCAGATTCTCTGCCGCCGGACCAAGAACAACCCGCTTTATGTGGGCGATTCCGGTGTCGGCAAGACGGCTTTGGCCGAAGGGCTGGCGAAAAGGATCGTCGACGGCGAAGTGCCCGAAGTCCTCTCCGAGGCGGTGATCTATTCCCTCGACATGGGTTCTCTGCTGGCCGGTACGCGTTATCGGGGTGATTTCGAGGAACGTTTGAAAAACGTGATGTCGGAACTGGAAACCATGGACCATTCGATCCTGTTCATTGATGAAATCCATACCGTCATCGGCGCCGGCGCCACCAGCGGTGGGTCCATGGATGCATCCAACATTCTGAAACCGTCCCTGGCCAACGGGTCGCTCCGCTGCATGGGGTCCACGACCTATAAGGAATACCGCAGCTATTTCGAAAAAGACCGGGCCCTGGCGCGCCGGTTCCAGAAGATCGATGTTTACGAACCCAGCATCGAGGATACGGTGAAAATTTTGCGCGGCCTGAAGCCTTATTTCGAAAAACACCACATGGTCCGCTACACCATGGAATCGCTGCGTACGGCGGTTGAACTCTCGGCGCGTTACATCAACGACCGCAAGCTGCCGGACAAGGCGATCGACGTCATCGACGAGGTCGGCGCATCGCGCATGCTGTTGCCCAAGAACAAACGCCGCAAGACGGTGACCGTCAAGGACGTCGAGGCGACCATCGCCAAGATCGCCCGCATCCCGCCGAAAAGCGTATCCGTGGATGACCGCAAGGCCCTGAAGACGCTGGGCCGCGACCTCAAGACCATGGTGTTCGGCCAGGGCAAGGCCATCGAGGCGCTGTCCAGCGCCATCAAACTGTCACGTGCGGGTTTGCGCGAACCGGAAAAGCCCATCGGGTCGTATTTGTTCTGTGGCCCCACCGGCGTCGGCAAGACCGAAGTGGCCAGGCAACTGGCGTTAACGCTGGGCGTCGAGCTGGTGCGGTTTGATATGTCCGAATACATGGAACGCCATTCCGTATCGCGCCTGATCGGTGCGCCGCCGGGCTATGTGGGCTTCGATCAGGGCGGCTTGTTGACCGACGCTATCGATCACCAGCCCCATTGCGTGTTGCTGCTGGATGAAATCGAAAAGGCGCACCCGGACCTGTTCAACATCCTGTTGCAGGTGATGGACCACGGAAAACTGACCGACCACAACGGCAAGAGCATCGATTTCCGCAACGTGGTTCTGATCATGACCACCAACGCCGGCGCCGCCGAAATGGCCAAGCCGGCCATCGGCTTCGAGCGCCAGGAACGCATCGGCGATGATATGGAAGCCATCGAAAAGATGTTCACGCCGGAATTTCGTAATCGGCTGGACGCCATCATTCCGTTCGCCTCTTTGCCGGCGGATGTTGTAGCCCAGGTCGTCGACAAATTCGTCATGGAACTGGAACTGCAACTGGAAGACCGCAACGTGGTGATTGAGATGACCGACCCGGCGCGCGACTGGTTGGCGCGCAAGGGGTATGACCAGAAATTCGGCGCTCGTCCTTTGAGCCGCGTCATCCAGGAGCACATCAAGAAACCGCTGGCCGAGGAACTTCTGTTCGGCAAACTTGAAAAAGGCGGTGTCGTTCTGGTCACTCTCAAGGACGACACGCTGACCTTCGAATACCCCAAGTCCAAGGGCACGAACCTTCCCGCCAAGCGCCGCAAGGGAAAGGTGCCGGCGTTGATCGAGCGCTAGCGCGGTCTGGGCTGGGCCGGAACATGGACGTGAGCCGGGACTTCCTGACCGGGATCAGGGTTCTCGACCTGAGCCAGTTTCTTCCCGGTCCTTTCGCCACCCAGATGCTGGCCGATATGGGGGCCTCCGTCCTCAAGGTGGAGCCGCCTTCGGGCGACCCCATGCGCCGCCTGGACCCCGCCACCGGCCAGCCGTTATCGGATAAAGGGGAGGACGGGGAGGCACGCTCGCCCTATTACGACGCCGTCAACGCGGGCAAGTCCGTTGTCGCTATCGACCTGAAATCCGATGCGGGCAGGCAAACATTCGAACGGTTGCTCCGTGCCGCCGACGTGTTTCTGGAATCCTATCGCCCCGGTGTCCTGGAACGGCTCGGTTTCGGGCGGAAAACGCTGGAATCCCTGAATCCGGGGCTTATTCATTGCGCTTTGTCGGGATTCGGCCAGACCGGCCCGAAACGGCTGCGCTCCGGCCACGACATCAACTATGTCGCCTCCACCGGCGCCTTCAGCGCGTCCGGCATTCCGGAACAGCCGGTCATGAGCTGGCCGCCGCCGGCGGATTACGCCAGCGCCCAGCAATCCGTGGTGGCGATCCTGGGCGCGCTGCTGGCCCGCGAACGGTCCGGACAGAAGCAGGGAAAAGGGACGTATCTGGATGTCAGCCTCGCCGAATCCATGTTGGCGTGGCAGGCCTGGGGCATGACGTCGGCCTTGCAGGAAGGGACCAGTCTCGGGCGCGGCGAGAACCTGCTAAACGGCGGTGCGGCCTGTTATGGGTTCTATGCCCCCGGCGCGCGGCGTTTTTTTCCCTTAGCCGCATAGGAAGGCCTTTTCTGGGCCATTTTCTGCAACGCCCTAGACCCCCCGGTTTGGAGGCCCCGCCAATCCGACCCCCTGCCGCACCCGGCCTTGAAGCCGGATTTTTCAAAGGTCGTTGCGGCCAAGCCGCTGGAGCATTGGGAGGCGGTCCTGGGGCAGGCCGATTGCTGCTACCACGCGGTGCTGGATTACCGCGAAGCCGCCGCCGACCCGCACGTTCGCGAACGGAGCATGCTGGATGGCGATGGCGGCGTTCTGTTCGCGGCCCATATCGACGGCAACCCGCCGGCTTCCCGCCGGCCGGTCCGGGACGTGGATGTGGAAACCGCTTTGTCCTTGTGGGAGGTCGGGAATTTAAGCGGAGGTTAGGGTTTTGGGCAGGCTACTTCCGCCAGCAGGGCGACCTGCGCCGCGCCGTTGGCGGGCACCGGCACCGGCGTCTTCGGACTCACCTTGTAGGCTTGGCGGCGGCCGTTGGCGCCCGCGACATCCTGGCGTTCGATCAGAGCCGCCTTGCAAACCTTGCAGGAATTGACGAGTTGAACCCCGCCCCCCGGTATCTTCTCCATGGCGACGCATTGTTTATCTTTCTTGGAGTTCTTTTTGTCCCGCTCCGGTTCGGCCAGATTGACCGGGGCGCCGGGGTCGCCCTTGCAGGGTAGTTCCGCCGTGATCCTGGACCGCCCCGGCCCACGGAACGAAAGGTCGATTTTTGATTTCGGCTGGACATTGTAGATACGCGACATGGGCAAGGCATTGCCGGCGCGCAGGCGGGTGATGTGGACGATCCGGCATTTGTTGCATTGGTTGATGATAATCTCGCGCCCGCCGGTGGGCAGCAGGCGCGTGCACTTGTTGACCGCGGCGGCTTGCGCGGGAGAGGGGGCAGCCAGTGCGGACAGCAGGCCAGCCAAGACCAGCGCCAGGCCTCGTTTGAGTATGGGTGTGATCTGAAACATTCCGGCACAGTTTAGCCGTTAATTCGTTAACGGAGAGTGACTCCGTTTTATTTGCGTTGCCGCGTCAATCCGCTTTCCGGAACGGTGAGCCTTCGGCCAGGTATTGCATGTCTTCTTCGATGCTCCGGCGTTCATCATCGATGAAGTGCTCAATGGCATTGCGAAAGCCCGGATCGGCGATCCAGTGGGCCGAATAGGTGGTGCGTGGCAGATATCCCCGTTGCACCTTGTGCGGACCCTGGGCGCCGGCCTCGACCCACTTCAGGCCATGCTGAATGGCGTATTCGATGGCCTGGTAATAGCAGGCCTCGAAGTGCAAAAATTTGAAATCCTTGTTACAGCCCCAGTTGCGTCCGTAAAGCGTGTCTGCGCCCCGGATGTTCAGCGCGCCGGCGACGGGACGTCCGGAATCTTCGGCCATGACCAGGACGACGTGTTCGCCCATGCGCTCGCCCAACAGCGAAAAGAAGTCCCGGTGGAGGTAGTTCTGTCCCCATTTTTTGTCGGTGGTATCGCGGTAGAAGCGATAAAAGGCATCCCAGTGAGCTTCGCTTAGGTCGGAGCCGGTGAGCCAGCGGAAATCGAGACCGTGCGCGGCCACCGAGGCCCGTTCCTTGCGGATCGCCTTGCGCTTGCGGGATGTGAGCTCGGCGAGAAACCCGTCGAAATCGGCATAACCGCGGTTTTCCCAGTGGAATTGCTGGCCGAGCCGTGTCAGCAGCCCGTGTTCGCCGAACCGCCGCCATTCGGATTCCGTCGGGAAAGTCACATGCAGAGACGAGACCCCCAGCCGTTCGCCTAATGTCACCATGGCCTGGGCCATGGCGTCGGTCAGTTCATCTTGCAGGGCGATGGGAAGATCGTTCCGCACCAGCAAACGGCGTCCGGTGACCGGCGTGAACGGCACCGCGCATTGCAGTTTCGGATAATAGCGCCCACCGGCGCGTTCAAAGGCGTCAGCCCAGCCCCAGTCGAAGACGTATTCGCCGTAGGAATGGCTTTTCAGGTAAAGCGGCGCGCACGACATCAACTCGCCGGCTTCGTCGCGCACCGCCAGATGCCGCGCCAGCCAGCCCGAGGCATCCGAGGCCGAACCGGAATCCTCCAGCGCCGACAGGAAGCCCCAGGCGCAGAACGGATTGTCTGCGCCCACGCAAGCATCCCAAGCAGCGGCCTCGACCTCATGGATCGAGCCCAGCACGTTGACCGTCGTCGGTTCGCGTCCATCCGGCATGATCTACATGTGAGGCTTTAATGCGAAAGAGGCAAGGGGGGAGGCGCGGCTATGGCCTCGATTACCCTAACTCAAACACCCCGTCGATTTCGACGGCGACGCCGAGCGGCAGGGAGCCTGCGCCGACGGCGAAGCGGGCATGTTTGCCGGCCTCGCCGAAGATCTCCACCATCAGGTCGGATGCTCCGTTGATGACTTTCGGGTGATCGGTGAAATCTGGGCCGGCGTTGACGAAACCGCCCAGTTTCACGACCCGTTTGATCCGGTCGAGATCGCCGCCGGCGGCGGCCTTGGCCTGGGCGATCAGGTTGAGCCCGCACAGTCTGGCCGCCTCGATGCCGTCTTCCAGGCTCAGATCCTGGCCGACCTTGCCGATAAAGCGCAATTCCCCGTTCCACACCGTGACCTGGCCGGACACGAAGACCTGATGGCCGCTGATGACATAGGGCACGTAGTTGGCGGCGGGCGCAGACGGCTCCGGCAGCTCGATGCCCAGTTCGGCCATGCGGGTGGTGATCTGACCGGCCATGCCAGGCTTAAACCTTGAAGGACTCGCCCTCGCGGGGGGCGATGCACTTGGTTTTGGATTTGCGCGCTTTCAGCATCGCCTGGGCGGTGGCCAGTTTTTCATCAATGGCGTCGTCGTTCTGGTCCGGGTCGTGGTGGAACAGGAACAGCTGCTTGACCTTGGCGGTGTCCGCCAGGTTGACGACCTTGGAAACGCACGAATGTCCCCAGCCTTCCTTGGTTATGTATTCTTCGTCCATATAGGTGGTATCGGTAATCAGGACATCGGCGTCTTCGACGAATTCGGCCAGGCGCTTTTCGTAATGAGGGTCGAAATAATCGCTGGTTTCCACGTACATTTCGTTGTCGGTGATGTAACAGATGGAGCGGCCGTTGTAGTTGACGCGATAGCCCAGACACTTGCCGGGATGGCTCAACAACTTGGTCTGCACGTCGATGTCCGAAACGCTGAAGTTTTCCTCTTCCAGGTCATGGAAATAGACTCGGGACGCGAATTGCGCGAGCGTGATCGGGAAATACACGCCTTCCATCTGCGCCGAGACGATTTCACGCATGGTAATATCGCCTTGGTTGGCGCCCAGAATCTCGAACTCGTTGCCCTGGACATACAGCGGGGCAAAGAACGGGATAGCGTTGATATGGTCCCAGTGGGGGTGGGAGATAAAAATCTTGGCGTTAATGCCCTTGCGCTGCTGGGACAATACCCAGTCGCCCAGGTTCTTGATGCCGCTGCCGCAGTCGAAGATGAAAAACTGCTGGCGCGGAAATTCCAGGGTCATGCACGACGTACTGCCGCCGTACTTCAGGAACTGCTCGCCCGAAACGGGAAGCGTCCCGCGCACGCCCCAGAATGTCATGTCGATATGATCGTCGAGGATGCGGTTGATCTTGTCGATAAAGGTTTCCGGGTTAATGGGCTTGAGGATATAACCATGCGCGCCGAAGCCGAAAGCCCGTTTGAGGTCGAATTCATAAGCCTTGGCCGAGACCACGATGTATTTAGTGTTCTTCAGTTCTTTGTGCTCCAGCACCTGCTTGCACAGCGCCAGGCCATCGACTTCCGGCATCATTAAGTCGCCGATCACGCAATCGGGTTTCTTGCGGGCGATGTCGTTGATGACCCGCGAACTATCCGTGCTGGCGTTGACCGTATACCCGGCATCCTTCAGCAGGGCCGCCATCATCTTCAGAATGATGGGATCATCATCAACGATGTAAAAACTTGGTTTTTTCTTATTCGGCATAGGGCCCTGGGACAATGTTGGTCCGGACAATCGGATTCCGGATAATAATCAACTTCCAAACCTGGCGTTCCTGCCCATCCGAAAGTCCATACGATCTAGATTAAATGCCCGGTTTGTGCGTGTCGATAGGTGTTTTAGATGGGATATGCCGACAAGAATGTCTAGGGCTTAAATGCCCGGGCCCGCAAGTTTGTAAGCAAAGCTCCGAAACCGCTTCTCCCTAAAGAAAAAAACAGGAAAAAAAGGCGGGGCGCGCATCAGGGAGGGCCCCCGATACGCGCCCCAAGTTTCCCAGGGAGGATTCGGTAAAAACGCTGGTTTCCGGATAGTAGGTCATGATCTTAGGAGCATCCCGTCGTTGCGCCGCAGGTCTGGCACTTGAGGCAAGTGCCGTTCCGGACCAGGGTGAAATTTCCGCATTCGCCGCAAGAGTCGCCCTCATAGCCGCGCATCCTGGCTTCGCGAACCTGGTCCAGGCGGCCATCGGTGCTTTCAATAACATCGCTGCCAACGGCCATGGTTGCCGCACCCGCTTCCGCCACGGAGGACACCTGGACCGCGCCAACGGTCGAAGCGCCGACGGCCATGTCGACGGCGACGTCGGTTGTAGCGGCACTGGCGGTGGCTTTAAGCGCGCTGTCCTTGGCGCCCTTGATGACCAAGAAGTTGCCGCGCACGTATCCCTGGCTGGCGACACTTCGGAAGGCTTCCATGGCCGGGTCCGAGGCCGGCAGAGCACCTTCGCCTTCGCCGGTGCCGATGCTGCCGGGTTCCAGGTCTTCGGGCACCACATGGGCCAAATCGTTGCGGCCCAGGTAGCTGACGGCGAGTTCACGGAAGATGTAATCCAGGATCGATGTCGCCATCTTGATGGTGTCGTTGCCGGTGACCGAGCCGGACGGTTCGAACCGGGTGAAGGTGAAGGATTCGACGAATTCCTCCAGCGGCACGCCGTATTGCAGGGCAATGGAAATGGCGATGGCGAAGTTGTTCATCAGCGACCGGAAGGCGGCGCCTTCCTTGTGCATGTCGATGAAGATTTCCGACAGCTTGCCGTCTTCGTATTCGCCGGTGCGCAGATACACCTTGTGGCCGCCGACGGTGGCTTTTTGGGTGTAACCCTTGCGGCGGTCGGGCGGACGGCTGCGTTCGGCGGCGATCAGCCGGTCGACGACATGTTCCGCGGCCGCCTTGGCCTTTGCCGCGGCCGGAGCCTCGACCATGGCCTGGACGGCATCGTCCTCTTCCAGATCGATGTCATCGATCAGTGAAGACGAGAGCGGTTGAGACAGTTTGGAGCCGTCCCGGTAAAGCGCATTCGCCTTCAGGCCGAGACGCCAGGACAGCATGTAGGCTTCCTTGCATTCGTCGATGGTGGCGTTATTGGGCATGTTGACGGTCTTGGAAATAGCGCCGGAAATGAACGGCTGGCTGGCGGCCATCATGCGGATGTGGCTTTCCACCGACAGGAACCGCTTGCCGATGCGCCCGCATGGGTTGGCGCAATCGAAAACGCTCAAATGATCGTCCTTGATGTGCGGTGCGCCTTCCAGCGTCATGGCCCCGCAAACGTGGTTGTTGGCGGTCTCGATGTCGTCGTTGGAGAAGCCCAGTTCCGCCAGCATGTCGAAGGACATTTCGTTCATGGCCTCGGCGTCTAGGCCCAGCGTGTTGACGCAGAAGTCTTCCCCCAACGTCCACTTGTTGAAAACGAAACGGATATCGAAGGCATCTCCCAGAGATCCTTCAACGGCGGCGATGGCCTCGTCGGTGAATTTCAGTTCCTTCAGGGCATCGTGGCCGATGGCCGGCGAGTCCTTCAGGGTTCCGTGGCCGATGGCGTAAGAGATGATGTCCTCAATTTGTGCTTCCGAATAGCCGAGGCCGTCCAGTGCTTGAGGCACCATGCGGTTGATGATCTTGAAATACCCTCCGCCGGCCAGTTTCTTGAACTTGACGAGGGCGAAGTCCGGCTCGATGCCGGTGGTATCGCAATCCATGACCAGCCCGATGGTGCCGGTCGGCGCGACCACCGAAACCTGCGCGTTGCGGTAACCATGCGCCTCGCCCAGTTCCAGAGCTTGATCCCAGACCTCGACAGCAGCGCGGGCCAGCGCCGTATCGGGGTTTTCTTCATCTTTCAGCGGGACGGGTGTGACCGACAAATCTTCATAACCGGTCTTGGCGCCTTGTGCGGCGCGGCGGTGGTTGCGGATGACGCGGAGCATGGAGCCGCTATTTTCCTCGTAATTCGGGAAGGCCCCCATTTCAGAGGCCATTTCCGCAGACGTGGCGTAGGCGGTGCCCGTCATCAGGGACGAAATGGCGCCGCAAAGGGCCCGGCCCTTCACGGAATCGTAGGGAATGCCAGCGGCCATCAGGTAGCCGCCGATGTTGGCGAAGCCCAGGCCAAGGGTGCGGAATTCATAGCTCAGCTTGGCGATGATGTCAGACGGGAACTGCGCCATCATCACTGAAATCTCCAGCGTGATAGTCCACAGCCGGACGGCGTGCTCAAAAGCGGTGACGTCGAAACTGTGATCTTCCCCCGCGAATGCCATCAGGTTCAGGGACGCCAGATTGCATGCCGTGTCGTCCAGAAACATGTATTCCGAGCATGGGTTCGATGCGTTGATCCGTCCGCTTTCCGGGCAGGTGTGCCAGTCGTTGATGGTGGTGTCGAACTGCAATCCCGGGTCCGCCGATGCCCAGGCGGAATAACCGATCTGTTCCCACAGGTCGCGGGCCTGAACCGTGCGCGACACTTCGCCGTCGGTGCGCCGCGTCAGGTTCCAGTCGGCGTCATCCTGGACGGCCCGGATAAAGTCATCGGTCACACGGATGGTGTTGTTGGAGTTTTGTCCGGAAACAGTGAGGTAGGCTTCGGAATCCCAATCCGTGTCGTACTCGGGGAAATCGATTTCCGTATATCCCTGCTGAGCGAACTGAATGACCCGCAGAACACAGTTTTCCGGGATCATGGCCTGGCGGCAGCCGATGATGGCTTTTTTCAGGGCCGGGTTCTTTTTCGCATTGAAGCGGTCTTCGTCCTCGTCGTCCTCGATGGCTTCGTGACAAGCCTTGATAACATTGTTGAGGTGCTTGTTGGAGAGCTTGGAGCCGGCGACCAGGGCCGCGACTTTCTGTTCTTCCTGCGCTTTCCAGGCGATGAATTGTTCAACGTCGGGATGGTCGATATCGACGATGACCATTTTGGCGGCGCGTCGCGTCGTGCCGCCCGACTTGATGGCGCCGGCGGCGCGGTCGCCGATCTTGAGAAAGCTCATCAGTCCTGACGAGCGTCCGCCGCCCGAAAGGCCTTCGTCGCCTCCGCGAAGCGAGGAAAAATTGGTGCCGGTACCGGAGCCATACTTGAACAGACGGGCCTCGCGCACCCAAAGGTCCATGATGCCGCCTTCGTTAACCAGATCGTCGGCAATGCCCTGGATAAAGCAGGCATGGGGCTGCGGGCGTTCATAAGCCGAGCGCGACGGAAGCAGCTCACCGGTCTTGTAGTCTACATAGGAATGGCCCTGCGCCGGCCCATCGATGCCGTAAGCCCAATACAATCCTGTGTTGAACCATTGTGGTGAGTTGGGGGCGCCGACCTGGGTCGCCAGCATATGGCGCATTTCATCCATATAGGCGCGGGCATCCTCTTCCGTATCGAAATATCCACCTTTCCAACCCCAGTAGGTCCAGGTTCCGGCGAGCCGGTCGAACACCTGCTTGGAACTGGTTTCACCGGACGTGCGCTCCTCAACGGGGAGTTCGTCCAGGGCGTCGGTGTCGGGGACGCTGCGCCACAGCCAACTGGGAACGTCATTTTCCTCGAATTTCTTGAGCCGCTGGGGGACGCCGGCCTTGCGGAAATACTTTTGTGCCAGAACATCGCTGGCCACTTGCGACCAGTCGGAGGGAACCTCCATATCGTCAAGCTTGAAGATGGTCGACCCGTCCGGATTTTTGATTTCGCTGCTTACCTTGCGAAACTTGATGTCAGCATACGCAGACTCGGTTTGTTTCGTTTTCAGTCGTTTGATTCTCATTATTCCCCCAACAATAAAGGTCTCGGGTTATTAACGTTTTGGACCTTTCGGCCCCCCGGTTGCGACCCTCCGGTGGCTGAACTCCGCCCCAAATCACGTCATTCTAGGTGTCGATTTTCGATGCTAGATGTCGTGTCTGCCCAGGTGCAACGGTACAAAATGTAGCCCAACTGATTTTTACCTGCAACAGGAAAATACTAAATATGGTGTGAAGTGTACAACAAAAGCACTTTATATTGGGTTAATGGCGGTGCCATGAATCCACGGTTCTTCAAGCGCGACTCGAGTTTTTTTTCACCCAGGGAAGGGGCTGGAATGAGGTAAAATAAGTTGCCGTACCGTCATTGCCGGTCAACAGGTGATGGACTGGACGGGAAGCCGGGCAAGTGCCATATTTGCGCAACCCTAGTCAAAGGTACATTCAGAAAATTGAACAGGCCCTCATGCATCTCGGAACATTAATTTACACTTGGTTAAATGGCGTTAGCGTTGGCACCGACGAATTCGGCAACCGCTATTACCGGGCCAGAAAAGACACCCTGCACGGCCGTGAGAAGCGTTGGGTGGTGTACAAAGGGCCGGTGGAAGGCTCGCGTGTTCCTGCGCAATGGCATTCCTGGCTACACCACATGTCGGACCAGCCGCTTTCGGAAAAAGCCGCCGAATCGAAAACTTGGCAGAAGTCCCATCAGGCCAACCCGACCGGAACGGGTGCTGCGTATCTTCCGCAGGGTCACGCCTATCTTGGTGGCCGGCGCGCTCCCGCCACCGGTGATTATGAGCCCTGGTCGCCGGAATGAAGCCGTTTAGGGGCGAGGTGTTTTATCCATGACGTCGGAAACCCGGGAAATCCTTATTGGTGCTGCGACTTTCGCCGGTTTGGCGCTGGTGCTGGGCTTGTCCTACATCGGCGAGCAGGACTGGACGCCGAAGCAGGAGTCGGACACCATCATCATTGCTAAATTCAACCGGGTGGACGGTCTCGGCCTGGGAGACGATGTCCGCATGGGGGGCATTAAGGTTGGCTCCGTCCACTCCATGTCCCTGGACAACCAATACCGTGCCGTTATCGCCATGAAGGTCAATGGGGATGTGGCGCTGCCCGCTGATACATCGGCGGCCATTCATACGGATGGGCTGTTCGGGTCGAAATTCATGATCCTTGAGCCGGGCGCCGAAGACGATATTTTAAAACCGGGCGGGGAAATCACGTATACCCAGGGCGCCGTCATCGTCAGCGACCTTCTCGATCTGATTATCTCCGAAGGCCGCTCGGTCATGAAGCAGCGCCAAGACACAAAAGCCAAGTCAACGAAGGCGAAATAAGAGGAAACGCCATGGGCAGACATGCAGTTGAAACGGTTTTGGGGGCCGCGGTTCTCGTGGTGACGATTATTTTTGCCTCCTTTACCTACTCCACCGCCGACATTAAGGCCGTTCAGGGGTACAAAATCTCCGCCTCTTTCTACAAGATCGGCGGCCTGTCCAAGGGCAGCGATGTTCGTATTAACGGAATCAAGGTTGGCACGGTGCTGAGTCTTCGCCTCGATCCAGCAACCTTCGACGCCGTGGTCAATATGTCAATCACGCCTGAGGTCAAGGTTCCCACAGACAGCGTGGCTTCCATTTCCAGCGAAGGCATCCTGGGCGGCAAGTATGTCCGGCTTGAGCCCGGTGGCGAAAAATCGTATTTGGCTGACGGCGCGTCCTTGAAGAAGACAAAGGATTTCCGTTCGCTGGAGGATCAGGTGGGAGAGATCATCTTCCTTGCCACCGGCGGGGATAAGGGTGCCAAGTAGCCGCCTACCCGGAATTTTTCTGATCGCTCTACTTTGGGCCGGTCTTGGTTCTCCCGCCGGGGCGGCGACCTATGAGGTCGCCGTGCTGCAGGGCCTGGACAAGGTCACGGCGCGGGTGCTGACGATCGAAGCGCCGATCGGTGAAGTCGTGACCTTCGGCGCATTGGAAATCATCGCCCGGACCTGCGACAAGCGTCCACCCGAGGAAACCCCCGAAAGCGCCGCCTTCCTGGATATTTGGGAGGTCCGTCAGGGAGAACCGGCCACCAGCCTGTTCCGGGGCTGGATGTTCGCCTCCAGTCCGGCGCTCTCAGCAATGGAGCACCCCGTCTATGACGTCTGGGTGCTCGACTGCCGGAACAGCGCTTCCAACGCGTCGTCTACGCCGCCGGACGCGGACGCATCTTCGTCTACAGGAAAAACCCCCTGAACCTTCAGCGCCTTTTCCAGGCCTTTGTGATATTGCCGTGACGGAACCTCGCGGGCACCAAACTGGCGCAGGTGATCGGTGATGAACTGCACGTCGAGAAGCGTGAAACCGCCCATACGGAGCCTTGCCACCAGATGCACCAGCGCGACCTTGGAGGCATCGCGATCACGGGAAAACATGCTTTCGCCGAAAAACGCGCCGCCCAAAGCAATGCCGTAAAGCCCGCCGATCAACTTGCCGTCGCGCCAGGTTTCGACGCTGTGGGCGAAGCCCATGAAGAACAGTTGATTGACGGCGTCTTCGATCAGCGGGTTGATCCAGGTTTCGGGCCGGTCGTCCCGGGTTTCGCCGCATAGTTTCAAGACCTCGGCGAAGGCGGTGTCGGTGCGCACCTCAAAGGCGCCGCTGCGGATCGTCTTTTTCAGGCGCCGGGGCACATGGAAGGCATCGAGCGGTAAAACGCCCCGAACCTGCGGATCGACCCAGAAGATACTTGGGGCGTCGCGGCTTTCGGCCATCGGGAAAATACCTGCCGCATAGGCGCGGAGCAAAAGCTCGGGCGTCAGTTCCTGCATGCCTGCGCCGTGCACGCTCATAATCAAGGGTTCTCCTCAGGTTTTGGGCTTGGTCCCGTCCACGTATTTCTGCAGCCAGTGTATATCATATTCGCCGTTAACGAAGTCGGCTTCGTTCATCAGGCTTTGGTGCAGGGGGATGGTGGTGTCCAGTCCATCGATCACGTACTCGCTCAGCGCCCGGCGGAGGCGCATCAGGCATTCGTTGCGGTTGGCGCCGTGGACGATCAGTTTGGCGATCATGCTGTCGTAATGGGGCGGCACCGAATAACCGGAATAGAGGCCCGAATCGACCCGCACGCCCAGACCGCCGGGAGCATGGTAAACGCCCACGGTTCCCGGAGACGGCTGGAAGGTTTCGGAGTTCTCGGCGTTGATCCGGCATTCGATGGAATGGCCGGTAAACGTTACATCCGACTGCTTGAAATTAAGCGGTTTTCCCTCCGCCACCCGGATCATCTCCCGTACCAGGTCCAATCCGCAGATCATTTCCGTGACCGGGTGTTCGACCTGTAGGCGGGTATTCATTTCGATGAAATAGAATTCACCGTCCTCGAACAGGAATTCCACCGTGCCGGCGCTGCGGTAGCCCAGCTTTTTGATCGCGTTGACCACCTTATCACCGATCGACTGGCGTTGTGCTTCGTTGAGGGCGGGCGAAGGCGCTTCTTCCAACAGCTTCTGATGACGGCGTTGCAGGGAACAGTCCCGTTCGCCGAGGTGGACGACGTTGCCATGCAGGTCGGCCAGCACCTGAACCTCGATATGGCGGGGCTTTTCCAGGTATTTTTCCATGTAAACTTCATCGCTGGAAAAGGCTGCCTTGGCTTCGGCGCGGGCCAGATCATAGGCCTCTTTGACGCCGTCGGCGTCCCGCACGACCTGCATGCCCCGTCCGCCGCCACCGGCGGTCGCCTTGATCAGAACCGGGTATCCGATGGCATCCGCCGCGGCACGGGCGTCTTCCGCGTCGGCCAGCGCCCCGTCGGAGCCCGGCACCACCGGAATGCCGGCTTCCTTTACCGCCTGTTTGGCGGCGATCTTGTCGCCCATCAGGCGGATGTGATCGGCGGAAGGGCCGATGAAGGAAAAACCGTGTTCTTCCACCATGGCCGCGAAATCGGCATTTTCGGACAGGAAGCCGTAGCCGGGATGGATGGCGTCGACATGCGCGATAGCGGCGGCGGTCAGGATGGCGGACGGGTTCAGATAGCTGTCCTTGGCGGCCGGCGGGCCGATGCAGATGGTCTCGTCGGCAAGGCGCACGTGCATGGCGTCGTTGTCAGCGGTGGAATGGACGGCGACGGCCTTAATGCCCATTTCCCGGCATGCCCTGAGGATGCGGAGCGCGATCTCGCCGCGGTTGGCGATCAGAACCTTGTCAAACATCGGTTATGTCCGGCCTTCTTTGCTTATTCGAGGATCAGCAGGGGTTCGCCGAATTCCACCGGGTCGCCGCTGGTGATCAAAATCCGTGTTACCTTGCCGGCCCTGGTCGCGGTGATCGGATTGAAGACTTTCATGGCTTCGATCAGCAACAAGGTTTGCCCTTCCTTGACCTGATCGCCGACCTTGACGAAAGGGTCCGCGCCCGGCTCAGAACTGGTAAAGACAACGCCGACCATGGGCGAGGTCACGGCGTTGGTCAGGTCTATGTCACTATTTTCCCCGGATGTCTCGGCTGCCACGCCTGCGGGCTGCGCCGGCGGGAGAGGCAGCGCGACTGGTGCGGCAACGCCGGCCTTGACCACGCGAACATGCCAATCGTCACGGCCGAATTCGATCTCGGCCAGATTGGTCTCTTCCAGCAGCTTGGCCAGCTGGCGCACAAGATCTTCGTCGACGTCCCGTTTCGGTTTGTTTGCCATGATTGTCTTTATTCTTCCTTCAACGTGCCCAGGGTTCGGGCAAGGGATTCCAGCGCCAGTTCATAACCAAACCCGCCCAACCCGCAGATCATGCCATCGGCGGCCTTGGAAACATAGGAATGATGACGAAACTCCTCGCGCTGGTTGATGTTGGACAAATGCACCTCGATTTTGGGGATTTCGGTTGCCAGCAGGGCATCCAGAAGGGCCACCGAGGTATGGGTATAGGCGCCGGCGTTGACGATCAGGGCGTCATGTTTGTCGCGGGCCTCCTGGACCCAGTCGACCAGTTCGCCTTCGGTATTGGACTGGCGGAACTCGACGTCCAGGCCAAGGCCTTCGCCACGCTTGCGGCACGCCTCCTCGATGGAGGCCAGCGTTTCCGAGCCATAGATCTCGGGTTCACGGGTGCCGAGCAAATTGAGGTTGGGTCCGTTAAGGACCAGTACGGTTTTCGTCATGGTTCCAGTGAAGCTTTCCTTGAATGTTGGCGTTTTATACCACGCGGCGCGGCCATAAAAAACATCCTGTTTTGTTATCTGTCCGGCGTTGAAAGCTGGGCGCTGGGGCCCCATACTTATGGCAATTGATTTCCAACAGATGAAGATGACCCCGGAAAAATCCATGAACCTTACAATTAACGGCGAACAACGGAATTTTGAGGCTCCCATTACGGTTGAGCAGCTTTTGGGCGAGATCGGTCTCGATAGCAAGAAGGTTGCCGTTGAACGCAACCTCGAGATCGTGCCCAAGTCCGAATACGGCGGGGTGGCGCTGGATGACGGAGACAAACTGGAAATCGTGCATTTTATCGGTGGTGGCGCGCCCGACGGAACCCAAAAAACCGGGGATCAATCCAAGGATTCTCAGCCGGATACCGATGACGATTCCTGGGAGGTCGCCGGCCGCCGCTTTTCCTCGCGCCTGATCATCGGCACCGGAAAGTACGAGGACTATGAAGTAAACCGCCTCGCCGCCGAAGCCGCCGGCAGCGAAATGATTACGGTCGCCGTCCGGCGGGTCAACCTGACCGATCCCGACAAACCGATGCTGGTCGACTATCTGGACCCGAAAAAATACACCTACCTGCCCAACACGGCGGGCTGTTTCACCACCGACGATGCGCTCCGCACCCTGCGCCTGGCCCGCGAGGCGGGCGGCTGGGATCTGGTCAAACTGGAAATCCTGGGCGAGCAGAAAACGCTCTACCCGATGATGCCGGAAACCCTGGAGGCCACGGAAATCCTGACTAAAGAGGGCTTCAAGGTGATGGTGTACTGCTCTGATGACCCGATCATGTGCAAGCGCCTGGAAGACGTCGGCGCCGTTGCTATTATGCCTTTAGGCGCGCCGATCGGCTCAGGGCTCGGCATCCAGAACCCGGTCAACACGCGACTGATTGTCGAGCAGTCCAACGTGCCGGTGATCGTCGATGCCGGGGTTGGAACCGCGTCGGACGCCGCCATCGCCATGGAATTGGGCTGTGACGGGGTATTGATGAACACCGCCATTGCCGAGGCCGGTGACCCGGTGCGCATGGCGCGCGCCATGAAGGCGGCGGTGGAAGCCGGCCGTCACGCCTATCTGGCCGGACGGATGCCGAAAAAACTGTACGCCGATCCATCATCGCCCCTGGCTGGGCTTATTTAACTATTTGAATTTATTTAGTATTATGCGGTTTTAGTCTTGCCGGGCGGGTAAGCCGTGAATTAATTATGGACTAAATGGTCCTTAATGTGTATAACGTCCGGAATGTTATCCATTATGAGATTAGGAAGCGATGGCGCGGCCACGGGAATTTGATACGACAGTCGCCTTGGGCAAGGCCATGGACGTATTTTGGACGAAAGGCTACGAGGCGACATCGCTTTGTGATCTCCTCGAAGCCATGGGCCTGTCGAAGAGCAGCTTTTATGACACCTTCGGCTCCAAGCACGAAGTGTTTCTGGCTACGATCGAGCATTACAAAAAGACCATGACGGCGCAGATTACGGGTGTCGCCAGCCTTGAATCCCCAGCCCGGAAACTGATTGAATCCCTTTTTGATCGGGCCGTAAGCCGAATGACGGAAGAGGGCGGACAGCGGGGTTGTTTTCTCAATAATTGCGCCGTCGAAGTCGCTTTGCATGACCCGGCGGCGGCGAAGCTGATCGACGGCGGCATCAGCCTGGTGGAAGACACCTTTTTTACCCTGGTCGAGCGGGGACAAAGGGAAGGGGATGTTGCGCCGGACAAAGACGCCCGCGCCCTGGCCCGGTATCTGACCAGCAGCCTCAACGGTTTGCTGGTTATCGCCAAGGCCAACCCGAATCCGGAGGCCCTGGCCGACATCTCTCAGATGTCCCTGACCGCTCTGGATTAACGGCCTGTTTTAACTGGATTTTTTTGGATATTTAGGACCAATTGGTCCAATATTTAAGGAAGTGCGAATATGAAAACCAAAAATTCTATCGAGATTTACTATAAATCCTGGTGCCGTTTTAGCATGGCCGCCCTCGCATTGCTGGATGACCTTGGTCTTGCCTATGAGGCGATTGACGTAACCTCGGACCGGACGCGGGAGACTGAAATGATTCGCCGTTCGGGGCGAACCTCGGTACCGGAAATTTTCATCAATGGCGCGTTGATCGGCGGGTACGACGATTTCCGCTCGCTGGTCGATACGGGAGCGTTCGGCGGCCGGAAAGCCGCTTGAATCAAATTCTAAGTAATATTTTATAAGGCGTTGTTTTTGAAAGATAAACTAATGATACCCAGTGATCTCCATAAGCCTTTTGAACTCGGTTCCTATACGCTATCGAACCGGATCGTTATGGCGCCTTTGACCCGTAACCGGGCCGGTGCTGGAAATGTCCCGCAGGACCTCAATGCCGTTTATTACGGCCAGCGGGCGACGGCGGGCCTGATCATCACGGAAGCCTCACAGGTTTCCCCGCAGGGTGTCGGGTATCCCTCAACGCCGGGCGTCTATTCCCCGGAACAGGTTGAAGGGTGGAAGAAGGTGACCAAGGAAGTCCATGATCAGGGCGGGAGGATTTTTCTTCAGCTCTGGCATGTCGGCCGGATTTCCCATCCCGATCTACAGGAAGAGGGGGCCCTGCCGGTGGCGCCGTCGGCCATCCAGCCGCGCGGAGAGGTCTTCACCGGGCAAGCGCGCGTACCTTTCGTTAAACCCCGCGCCCTGGATGCTGTGGAAATTTCCGGAATTGTCGGGCAATACCGCCGCGCCGCCGAAAACGCCCTGATGGCCGGTTTCGACGGGGTCGAGGTCCATGCCGCCAACGGCTACCTGATTGACCAGTTCCTGCGCGACAGCACCAATTTCCGAACCGACGGGTATGGCGGATCCCGGCTCAACCGAAGCCGCCTGCTGATGGAGGTACTGGAAGCCGTGACCAGTATTTGGGGCGCAGAGCGTGTCGGCGTCCGCTTGTCGCCGATCAACACCTTCAACGACATTTCCGATACCGACCCGGAAGCCACCTTTAGTGTTGTCGTCGATGGGTTGAACCGCTTCGGGCTGGCTTACCTTCATGTCGTCGAGGTCGATATGGCCGGTATAGCCGGGGATGCCTTCGATTGGGAAAGGCTCCGGCAGTCATTCGATGGCCCCTATATGGCCAACGGCGGCTATGACCGGGACCGCGCCGAGCAGGCCATTGCTTCGGGTTCGGCCGATATGATCTCGTTTGGGGTTCCCTTTATCGCCAACCCGGATCTGCCGGCGCGTCTGGCCAAGGGCGCACCGCTCAACAAGGCCGATCCGGCAACCTTCTATGGCGGGGATGCCACTGGGTATACCGACTATCCGGCGTTGAAAGACCAGGCCGCTTAAATTTCTTAAAAAATGAGCAATTAATTGAGAAAGAAACAAAGATGAACGATTTTAAACCACACACTCTGGAAACGGCGCCGGCTTTACCAAGGCACAGGTGCTGGAAGTCATAGGTGCCGCAGCGTTCAAGCTGATCAGTAACTATACCAACCACATCGCCGACATTCCGCTGGACGAGGCCTTCCAGCCGTTCCTGTGGAAGGATAAAGACGCGGCCTAGCCGCTAAGGCCTGCGAACCGGGAGGTCTGGCGGTAGACCCCTTACCACTCTCCTCATCTGGGCCTCCCGGGGGCCAGCCTCAATTTTACCTTTGAAGGAATACACGACGTGAATCCCTGCATCGATAAATTCCAAACCCTTCGCGGATTGGGCCGGGGCATTAGCAGTCTGGGAATCAGCCTCGGAATCAGCCTGGGGCTGGCCGCCGTGTTTTACGGAACGGTCCTTGCCACCATCGCCCTTAAAAGCGCGATCATAGAATTCTGAGGAGAAAAGCCGTCTGGATAAGCCGGGAGGGCTTTTTTATTTCGATTATTTCTTTTTCGGCGCTTCGGTCATCAGGAAGGCCGGCATGTGCTCGCCCAATCCCTTGACCGTTTCTTTGGCAGGCTGTCGGGCCGGTTCCTTCTTGCGTTCCGGTGTTTTGCTTTTGCCTTCGCTGGCGCCAGCCTTATGTTCAGTCTTACGTTCAGTCTTATGTTCAGCCTTCGGTTCGGCCTTGTGTGCAGCCTTGGGCTCAGCCGGTTTTTGTTCCGCCTTGCTGTCTTTGGTTCGGCCACCCCGTCCGCCGCGCCCGCGTCCGCCACTCCGACCTCCCCGGTCGCGCCCGCCTCTGGTGCCGGGGCCTTCTGATTTGGAGGAACGCCCCCGTCCGGATGTTTCGCCGGCCGCTTGGCTCGAGTCTTCAAGAGTCCCAATCTCAACGCCGTTCATGTCCAGCTGAGGGATTTCCTTACCGATGACTTGGTAAATGGCATCCAGGTACTTGCCGTCTTCCGGCGTGGCGATGGTATAGGCATGGCCCTTAAGCCCGGCGCGTCCGGTGCGGCCGATGCGGTGCACGTAATCCTCGGCATGGATCGGCACATCGAAATTGAAGACGTGGCTCATGGCCGGAATGTCGAGCCCGCGCGCCGCGACGTCGGAGCACACGACGATATTGATCTCGCCGGATTTGAATTTGCCGAGGGTCTCCGTCCGGGCCGGCTGCGACATGTCGCCGTGCAGGCGGCTGGCGGTAATACCGTGCGTGTTCAGGGATTTGCAGACCACATCCACGTCGCGTTTGCGGTTGCAGAAGATCAGCGCATTTTTGGGCTTTTCCCGTTTTATCAGATTGCGAAGGACTGCGCGTTTTTCCTTGGCGCCGCCGCCGGGCCTGCGCCCGTCGCGGTGCTGGACCACAACCATACCCTGGGTGATGGTGTCCGCCGTTGTTGCCGGCGGCGAGACGGAAATTTCCTTGGGGTTCATCAGGAATTTATCGGCCAGCCTGCGGATTTCCGGCGGCATGGTGGCGGAAAAGAACAGCGTGTTGCGGATCGTCGGCAGCATGGCGACGATTTTTTCGACATCCGGAATGAAGCCCATGTCGAGCATGCGGTCGGCCTCGTCGATGACCAGGATCTTGACGTCGTGCATCAACAGGTGGCCACGGTCGAACAGGTCCAAAAGCCGCCCCGGTGTCGCAATCAGCACATCGACGCCTTTGTCGATGGTCTTGATCTGCGCGTTCATGGTGTGCCCGCCGATCAACAGCGCCTTGGTCAGCTTGTGATACTTGCCGTATTTATCGAAGTTTTCCGCGACCTGGGCGGCCAGCTCACGGGTCGGCTCCAGGATCAGCGAGCGCGGCATGCGCGCCTTGGCCTTGCCGGCGGCGAGGATGTCGATCATCGGCAGCGTGAAGGATGCGGTCTTGCCGGTGCCGGTCTGGGCGCAGCCGAGAATATCGCGGCCCATGAAGACTACGGGGATCGCCTGAGACTGGATCGGAGTCGGTTCGGTGTAGCCCGAATCTTCGAGGGCACGTAAAACTTCGTCACTAAGGCCGAGATTATTGAAGGTCATATAGGTTGGTTCTGACGGGGCGCGTTCTTGTTCGCCACCCCGGCTATTCTTTTCTATTTTCAAAGTCGGGCGGAGTTTAGGCTTTCCCGGCCCGAAGTCAACGTTTCCCTTGCCCTTGGCCGTTCCGTTCGGATCGGCTACCTTGCGGCCATGAGCAAAAATACCTCTCTGATCCTGATTCCGGGGCTGTTGTGCGACGCGGAGCTGTGGGCGCACCAGACCGAGACTCTTGGCGATCTGGCCAAGATGACCGTCGCTGACGTGACCCAGGAAGACACCATCAGTGGCATGGCTGAACGCATCCTGGCAACGGCTCCTAAGCATTTTTCGCTGGCAGGCCTCTCCATGGGCGGTTACGTGGCGCAGGAAATTATGCGCCAGGCGCCGGACCGTGTGGATCGCCTGGCATTGCTGGACACGTCGGCCACGCCCGACACGCCGGACCGCAAGAAACAACGCAAGGGCTTCATCGCCCAACTCGGCATCGGCGGGTTCCGTGGCGTTACGAGCAGGCTTTTGCCCTTTCTCATTCACAAGGACCGGCTCAAGGACAAGGCGCTGACCGATACCATCAGGGCATCCGCCGCCAACGTCGGTCCCGACGCCTTCGTGCGCCAGCAGCACGCCATCATGGGCCGTCCCGACGGGCGTAAATCCTTGAAAAAAATCACCTGCCCGACGCTGGTGCTGTGCGGGCGCTAGGACGCCTTGACGCCCTTGGCCGGGCATTAGGAAATTGCACAGGCCAGTCCCACTCCCCGGCGTGGCTCGACCGAGGGTTCCGGCCACCCGTCC
>JACKQG010001808.1_pt1 | contig 28968 bp, 18 predicted proteins | sample 8237621 | NCBI WGS metagenome assembly JACKQG01 (sample SAMN15677084, study PRJNA649215) | marine metagenome | biome: marine; feature: Black Sea; material: saline water; isolation source: suspended particulate matter (SPM) from the Black Sea western gyre | collected 2013-06-09/2013-06-10 | depth... | reverse complement strand
GAGACGGGCGGGAGTGTTGCCTGCAAGATCCTCCAGTTCGTGATCAACCCGCAAGACATGACGGGATGGGCGCCATGGTTCCTTGGGCGTGAAAGACCAACTTGTTTCGCTGGGGCCTATTAGAAGCTCACCTGCAACTGGTTTGGCTTGGTCGTCGAGGATCGTCAGCATCCGGTGGAGCAGGGAGTGATCCAAGGATTCGGGGAAGCGAATGCGTAGTGGTTCAAGCGTGCCGGCTCCGGGATTGCTGATTCGCCATTTTGATGGCAGGGGACGTTCGCGGTCCGGGTTGCTGGTGACGAACTCCTTTCGGTACGAGTGATCCAACGGTTGACCTTCGGCGTTTCGTACTTTCCGCGAGACCAGCAGGACATAACGATGATTTGGGTGCAACACGGGCCCTTCGTCCTCGCGGAGATTCACCTCCTGCTTGATGCGACCCGGGTGGATCCAAAGGGTAAGGCGGGTGGCGTCGTGGGACCATAGCTCGACGCGGCGCCACGGGTGAGGAATCGGCTCGTTACCGTTGTCCATGTCGAGGATTTGTATTTGATCGAAGATGGCTTTTCCTTCCCGCATGGGCTTGGAGAAATGAAGATAGAATTTTAGGTTGTTGGCAGGAAGAGTGGAGGCGCTGGGATAGACTTGCTTCACGACTGCAGGTTCACTTCCGAGAAGATTGGGCACGCTGTAGGTGGCGGTGTCCCGTGAGCCGTTCGGGCCTATCAGCGTGGCTCGATAACGGAGACCTCGACCCAAGCCGTACTTCGGGATGAACGCCATGCGTTCACCCCGTTGCCGAACGTTCCCGAGAATGGAGGGACCCTCACGTCCTTCCTCGTCGAGCAAGACCAAGCTGAGCCGACCTTTCTTGCCCTGCGCCACCACTTCGACCTGGGTAGGATCATCTGCCAGCGGACGGATTTCGAGGCTTGGCGGAGGCTGTTTCGCCGCCAACGAGGCGGCGGTCAGCAACAAGGCGAGGCGCAGCACGAAATTGACCTTTTAAGGGTCAGGGCAGGGCGAGAGCCGTCAGCGTCAGGCCGTTCTTTTCCTCCTTGAGGACGAGGGCATGGTCGACGCCCAGTTTGTCCATTTGCCGTACACCATGGAAGGCTTCGACCATTTGTACACGGTCGGTCGCGGGATCGTCGCCCTTGAGGCGGAGAAGCGCCTTCTCGTTGACCTTTTCTTTCTCGGCCAGGATGCCTTGCTCGAACTTGACCGTCCAATAGGGGCTGGGTCCAAAGGCCTTTCGCTTGTGGTGAAAGCGAAAAGTATTGGTCAGAACATAAGGCTTTCCGTTTTTCTCGTAGATGAACATGTCCAGCGGTCGATTACCGGATCCTAGTTCCAACACACTGGAGCCTTTTACCATGGCGTCGGCTTTCAGAGCGTCTAGGGGATATTTGACCACGGGGGTGCAACTGAATGCCCCGATCACGTATTGGCGGTCGTTTTCACGGTAGGGGACGAGCACGCTCATGGGAGCTTTCGTTTCCCATCGTCGATGTTGGACGTGATAAGTTTCGGCACTGTAGACATTTCCTTTGGCGTCATGGGCCAAAGGGGTTTCGATGGCGAATATCTTGGAGGCGAACTGGTCGGCGCTGCGACCGGCCGCGATCAGTTGAGTGTCGGCCCAAGCCACGTCGGTTACTCGGCTGATGCTGTTCTTTCCACCAGCCAAGCTGATGCGGGCGAATTCCACTTTGTCCAAGGAGAACTCTGAGATCTTTCCTTTGCCGTCGACGGTCAGGATTAGGTGGCTCTTGTCGTCTTGCTTGCGGATGGCGAAGTAGGCTTTGCCCGATGCGGGGTTCACCGCGAGGTCGAGGATCTCTATGCCGTCGGCTTTGGCTCCGATTACGCCTGCAAGTTTCGCGTCTATGGACGGGATGGCCTTCGTTAATGATTTGGCGGGCGCAAGGTCGCCCGTCCGAACGGCCACGATTTGGGCACCTTGTCCATCGCCGATCAGGAGCACCCCTTGGGGAGCGAAACTGATCACGTCGATGGCTTTGAGGTTCGGGTTCCCTTGGGTCGTTTTGCTAAGGACTTGCGGCGGCTTGGCGAAAGTGTATGCGGCAGAAAGAGCCAACAGGAAGAGGGCATGGAGGAGCGTTCGTTTCATAATGGATGCGGACGGAGTCGGTTGGGGGTGAGGCTAAAAGGATAGTTTGCCCGAAGTCATGCCAAGATTTTACGGACGATGCGTCCATGCACTTCGGTGATACGATAGTCGCGCCCTTGGTGACGATAGGTGAGGTGTTTGTGGTTGAGACCGAGAAGATCGGAGTATGGATAAGGACAACTGGGGTAAGGGTTTTCACGGTTGCGTACTTGCTTCCGTGAAGCTTAGACGGCCAATTCCGGAATCGGGTGAGCGTCCTCCACTCGCTTTACGATTTCAGTTGGGATGCCCTGAGCGATGCGCAGTTTACCGAAATCGAAGAGGGTGTGGAGGATGGTGCCCATCATCATGTTGGGACTAATGGGATTGTCGTCGGGTTCGCCGTTCCGCCGGTCGGCCTTGCCGATGACTTGCCCCATGGGCAGACCGCCTCCCGCAAATGCAAGGGTGCCCAACTTCGCCCAGTGGTCGCGTCCACCTTTCTTGTTGATGGTGGGAGTGCGTCCAAAGTCGCCCGTCAGGACAAGAAGAACCTTGTCGGACAAGCCGCGGTCTTCGAGGTCTTGGAGAAAAGCGGAAATCGCCTTGTCAACGGTCCAGCCCAACATGTTCATGCCTTTTACCATACCGGGATTGTTGCCGTCGGCATGCATGTCCCAGCCAGCGCTGTGAACGGTCACGAAACCGGCCCCTGACTCCACCATGCGTCGAGCCAACAACATTTGGTGACCGAGGGTGGATTTGCGAAATATCTTGTGCCCGATCTTCATGTCGGAGGTGTCGTAGGCCTCCAGAACCTTGGGGTTTTCTTTGGTGAGATCGAAGGTTTCGGATGCGGAACCAAGGATTAGCTCGAGGGCCCGTTGCTCGTATTCGTCGGTGGCCGCCAATGCTCCGGATGCATCTGCTTCGCGGCGTAAACTATCGATCGATGACAGGAGAGCTTTCCTGTTTTCCAGTCTTTCGCGCGATAGGTTTAGTTGCATGTCGGCTGCCACGGAGCCTTTGCCCGGCGAGGAGGATTTGTTCGTATTCTTGCCGTTGCCGGACACCTCGTCTTGACGGATGAAGGGAGCGTAAGAAGAGCCGAGGTCCCCCGGCCATGATCCTTTCACGACACGCCCCAGTTCCTTCCGATATTGGCCGTCCTTCTCCGGATGTGTGAGAAGAGCATAGGAGGGGAATCCGGTCTTTGGGTGGTTGGCTCCGCGAATGCGGGCGTAAAGCGAACCGATGCTGCGTCCCTCCATCGCTTGACCCTTGGGGTCGGTTCCACCCGATAAAACATGGACATGAGCTTGTTCGTGTCCGCCGATCGGATGAGTGAAGGATCGTACGATGGCCATTTTGTGGGCCCACTTGGCGAGAGATGGGAAAGTGCCCCCGAAGGTGACGCCTGATAGGGAGGTCTTTACTTCCCCCGTCATGCTGTTGTAGGGCGAAGGTGCTTCCATGTTCGGGTTGAAGGTCTCGATGTGACTGGCCCCACCGGACAAATATAGCATAACCACCGCCTTGTCTCGTACGTGGTCCGCTTTAGCTCGAGTGGCGTATGCCTTGCTTGCGAGCAAGTCCGGCAGTGACATTGCACCGAGCCCAAGACTTCCTACGCGAAGGAAGTCGCGTCTTGAAGTGCCTTCGCAGTCACGATTTCCAAACTGAGAAGTATTGACAGTCAGCATCGTATTTATCTCTTCACGGTTTCCTCTATTGAAAATTACGCGCCGAGGCATTGCGGTGCGAGGCGAAAAGGAAGAAACCTCGCCCTTTTCTCAAGCGGGGATTCCTCTAGTTTTCCCCTTTGAGGCAATATAAAGTAGCTTGTGAGCGAGTGTAAACTTTTCCATCGATAGGTGACAGTGTGGCTCGAAAAATTTCGTCTTTTGAAGCCCCCACATCGTTTCGTGATACGATTTCAAGTGCCTTCTGGTTTGGCCTAACTACATAGGCTACGCCGGCTTCGTTTTGAATATAGTAAAGCCCGTTGGAGATGAGAGGAGACCCCGAAAAGGCACCTTCCAGTCGATCGACCCAATGGGTCTTGCCCGTTTTCGCGTCATAGCAAGTAGTGACTCCTCCCATGGCCGTGACGAGTACGAAGTCGCCTATGACGGCAGGGGATGGCAGGTCTCGTCCTCCGCTCCGCTTTGCATGCCATGCCATGTTGGTTTTTGTGATGTCGCCGGAACCATTCGGGTCCACTACATAGAGATCGCCAGGCTTTCCGTTTACGACGTAGATCAGGCCCTTGGCATGAAAGGGGACGGGAGCACCTCGGCCATTAAAGGATTTGCAAAACCAGATTTCCTTGCCCTTGGCGGGGTCGTAACCCTTTGCCCCGAATTCACCGTTCAGGACGAGCTGAGGTGGGCCCTTTGTTTCAATGAATACGGGTGTACTCCAACCTCCGCGTGGTTTGTCTTCACGTTTTGTTTCCCAGATTATGTTCCCCGTTGCCTTGTCTAGGGAGACTAGGCGTGAGGGGCCAATGGCATCGCAATTTTGTATGACTTGATCGCCAAGGATTACCGGTGATGCGGCGACGCCCCAGTCCCCGGGGAATTGTCCCAAGTCCTTCGACCAAAGCTTTTCGCCCTCCATGTCGTAGCAGTGAATGCCTGCCGGACCGAAGAAGGCGACGACTCGAGTGCCGTCCGTTGCTGCGCTTGGGGTAGCCCAACTGTTCATCTTGTGCTGGGATTCCTTGCGGTCGCTTTCGACCTCTCGTCGCCAGATGGTCTTTCCCGAGTCTTTGTCGAGGCAAAGTAAGGTTCGCATGCCGCCCTCCTTTGAGGCGGTGGTAACGAATAGCTTCGCTCCCCAGTTAACGACGGAGGATTGACCTTCTCCCGGGAGCGTCACCTTCCATGAAATGGAATTCTTGCTCCAGCGAGTGGGCACTACTCCCTCGGTCAAGCCCATTCCGGATGGACCTCTGAACTGATGCCAATTGTCGGCGACGACGGTAGCCGCAGTGAGCGACAGCAGAGAAAGTAAGGCTATGGTTTTCATGACTTTTTGTCTCGTTTTCGATTTCGAATGTTTGGAGCGGGTTTACTTCAGTTCACGTACCTTCAGGTTACGGAACCAAATGGCGGCTCCGTGAGATTGCAGGCATACGTGACCCTTGTCCACGGTTGCGAATTCCTTCCACTTGGCGAATTTGCTTTTTGCCACGCGTGCATTCCAGTCGTCACTCCCTATTTGGTAGGAGCAAACTTTCTCTCCATTCATGTGGTGTTCCACGTGATTGCCGGGCTTGATGACGAGTCGCACCGAGTTCCATTGGCCATTGGGTTTGAGATTGGATACTTTCGGCGCGTACAAAGCGTAGCAGGAACCCGCGTCCGTTTTTCCGCCAACTTTCATACTCGAAAGAATCTGGATTTCGGGTCCCGTATGATAAGCGGGTCCCCCAGTTTCTGCGACTCTGTAGATAATCCCGCTGTTTCCACCCTTGGGGAGGTTCCATTCCAGAGCCATCTCGAAAAACTGGTACTTGTCCTTGGTCATTAAGTCTCCGCCTTTGCCGGCAAATTTTATTATGCCGTCATCAACCTTCCAACCCGGATCCGGCTTGTCCTTCTTGTAACCTCTGAAGTGATCTAGGCTCTTTCCGTCAAAAAGGGTTTTCCAATCTTCCTTTTTTGCGGAGCCAGAAGACTTTTCGGCTTTAGCGTTAACGGATAGGGAGCAAAGTAAGGTTGCAATGGCTAGTGATGCTACTTGAAGTTTCATTTTAATAGAGATGAAGTTTGTAATAGGGTCGGTTATTCTTTCATCGCGAACCAAAACCATCGCGAATGCAAGAAGAAGGTTGTCAGTCACGGTAAATTGGTAATCGAACTTCGTGGTAAATCGAGATCGTGAGGCTCGCCGACTTACTTCTTTTGCTGTACACGATCAAATTGCTTACCATGGGTTCCCTTTCGGGCAAAACTATTTTGGAATGCTTACCTTGTAAGACCAGCGAGCGTCCCATTTGTGAGTTTCCCAATTATCCTTGGAGGCATAGGATCGCACCACGAATGCATCGGCATCATCGCCCTCGCGATCAATCAATTCGACGTAAAGAAATCCGTGATTTAATCCTACTCCTTTTGTGGAGTCTTTTGGGTGTGTCTTTGCAGCCCCGGCATCATCGGGATTAAAGACCCAAACCCCTTTATCTAGACTACGACCAAATTTTTGCCCATTCCATCGGGTGCGACTGGGGGGAGAACCGTGGGTGTGACCGTGAAAAAGGGCTACGACGTTGTAGCGTTCGATTAGCTTCCAGAAGGAGCCCAAATCCTCTTTAGGCCAGTCGTAATTAGGACCAAAGGGATGCAGGTGAAAAGAAAGGATGACGGGTCTCCCCGATGAACCGACTCTGGCGGATAGGTCTTTTTCGAGAAACTCGAGGCTGGACCTCGGCGCGTAATGATGGCCTTCGCGCCGTTTTTCTCCCGATCCTGCGAACATGCCCAGATTTACAAGATGCAGGGGGCCCCAATCCCAAGAGTAATGTAGCCCGTTTGCCGATACCATTCCTACATTAGGCCGGTTCTTGTTGCGCGCAATAATGTCTTCGATGATGAAGGTGTCGCCTTGAGGGCCATCATGGTTGCCGTGTAGTTCGTACACGGGGTAGGGGAGTCTGCCGTCTTTGCCCGTTAGTCCGAAGTCCATTTTGAAGCGTCGCCACTCGAATTTTTGCATGGCCGGATAGTTGCCGCCATTTTTGTCTGCGCTATCGATTAGGTCTCCCGTTACGATCATTCCGAGGAACTCCTGGGATACTTTGCCGTCGCCCAAGGATTTCGGAATCTCTCTCCCTCCGAAGGTTCCTGCCAAACGAATGAAGCGGTCCATACCTTCCTCTGAATACGGATCGAGCGACTTTGGGTTAGCCGTTTTTTCGGCATGGTATTGCGGGTCACCACACACCAGGAAAGCGTACCGCTTTTCAATTGCGGAAACGATGCTTGCGGCAAAAGCCAACAAGACGGCGACCGCCTTAAGGAGAGTCCGGCACAGTTGTTTATCGCTAAGGTGCCGGGGGCTCTTGCAGAGGGTTTTCATCCCTCGCCATCAAGGTGTGCCTTAATTGCTTAGTCAAGCTCGAGTCTCGGGCATGAGGCGTTTAATAATTGCTGCTGCTGCATTTCTCTTGCGGTTCAAGAAGTTTAGCATTCCATCGAGGAATGAATTTACCAAAGTCACTCTATTCGTTGATCCTGTTCGCTTGTCTTGCCGGGTCTACGGTTGCTCAGCAGTCGAAGACCGCGTTCATTGACGACTTGGCTCTTGAGTTGCGTTTCCAAAAAGGGCTGGAGGGGCTGCACGAGACCGGAAAAGGGACTTCCCTCAATACCTTAAGCGGACAACTGAATAGGCGGACAACTACCGTTAAGCTTCCTGAAACCAAGCTTGAAAGCATACATCCCGATGAGTTTTATTCTCGTTGCAAGGCTTCCGTACTTGCCGTCGGGAGGCTTTACCAGTGCGGTAAATGCACAAAGTGGCATGTTTCGTCTGCTTCCGGTTTCGCACTGAGCGAGGACGGCGTTATCGCTACCAACTACCATGTTGTAGATAGTAAGGAAGGGGTAGCGTTAGGTGCTATGGACTCCAATGGGAAAACTTTTGTCGTGAGCGAAGTATTGGCCGCGAACAAGTCGGCCGACGTAGCCCTTCTTCGCCTGCGGGACGCCAAACTCACGCCATTGCCGCTTGCCGTTCGAGCACCTGTGGGCACTGCCGTAAGCGTGATTAGTCATCCGGACGGACGCTACTTCACCATGACCAAGGGTGACGTCTCACGATATTTCGTGGCCCGCTCGAAGACCGGGCAGGCGAACAGAATGGCTATCACGGCAGACTATGCCAAAGGCTCCAGCGGAGCTCCCGTACTAGATTCGACCGGAGCTGTCGTGGGGATGGTTTCCGCGACTAACTCGATTTATTATTCGAAGGTTAAAGGTCATAACGAGAACTTGCAGATGGTCGTGAAGTCCTGCGTCCCCGTGGATGCCATCCATCGTTTGCTTCGGGGAGACAACCTGCTCGAGTAGGCTGTTTCCGGAACTAAATTAATTCGCGAAGGGGTTTGACCTCTGGTTCCACCGGATTCTGTGGGCGACCGCCTAGGTCAAAGATGCGGTCCTTGTTTGAAGGAATGCCCATGTTGTTGAAGAGTGTGGCAAAGACTTCTTTGAATTTAACGGGGCGATCGTTCGGTTCAGCCCCTTGGCTATCGGTGGAACCGATGACTTGCCCCGTGCGCATGCCACCTCCCGCCAAGAGGCAGAAGTTGGCCTTGGGCCAGTGATCTCGCCCGCCTTTGGGATTGATTTTCGGCGTGCGACCGAATTCGCCCCAGCACACCACGCTTACGTCCTTGTCCATACCGCGGTCGTGAATGTCTTCTACGAGGGCGCAGAGGGCTTGGTCTAGCATCGGGATGTCTACCCGTCCACGGCCAAAATTATCGCTATGCCAATCCCATCTACTAAAGTTCAACGAAACGTAGCGGGCCCCGGCTTCCACCAGTCGTCTTGCGAGAAGAAAGTTGGTGGTCATCTTTGGGGCTCCGTCGGCACGCCATTCGAGGTCGGGCTTGCCGTAGCGTTCCAGTACTTTCGGGTCTTCTTTAGTGAGGTCAAGAGCCTCGGCCATTTTGGAAGAGGACAGAATGCCGAGAGCCTGCTGCTCGAATTCGTCGAGTGAGCCAAAGTCGCCAGCATTGTTCAAGTCTCTGCTGAATGCATCGAAAGAACTACGCAGAGCACGCCTGTCTTGAAGGCGTTCGAGAGACAGGTCGCTCAGAGTCATATTCTCTACGGTATCTAATCCCGTGTTGTCTCCATTGCCTTTGGCTAAACGAAAGGGTCCATGCTGTTGTCCTAGAAAACCACCTTCTCCCGGATCGCCCCATTCTGCGTGGCCAGTCGGATGCATGAGGGAAAGGTGGGCAGGGATGCCGTCCTTAGCACTGCCATATAAACGAGAGACCCAAGCGCCAATGGAGGCGATGCCGCCAGTCATCCCGCGAGTGTTTCGCGGAAGTGCCGTTAGGCATTGGTAGAGGTCATGTCCGCCTTGAGAGTCAGCGAGGGAACGGATGATAGCGAACTTGTCCATCATCTTTGCCATTCTCGGCATGTATTCGGAAATTTGGATGCCAGGCACATTGGTGCCGATAGGCTTGAATTCCCCACGGATGTCTGATGGTGCGTCGGGCTTCAGATCCACCATGTCTTGATGGGGTGGTCCACCAGGCAAAAGAACGTTGATGATCGCTTTGTGTGATCTTCCCATGCCGGCTTTCCGCTCGGCTCTCAGCAAATTAGGTAAGTTCGCTCCCGCTAAACCCAGAGCACCAATATTCAAGAAGGAACGACGCGATAATCCGTCGCAAAATTTTCCTCCCGATTTGCCATAAATCGTTAACATAATCTAATATTTATTATTCCGAATCCTCCCACCTTGTCAAAAATGTTCTTACCTATAACTTAATATTTTTCCTAGAGGAGCAGGCATTAGCTTTTGATAATATACAAGGAGCTGAAGTAGCTAAGGACATAAAACCGGAGCCTTTTCATCAGGTTCTAGTTTGTCTAGAGATCGAGTCCGAATCCGATGCTTTAGGAAAGAATGCCCTTGATGACCTTGCCTTCCTCGCTTGGTCCGATGAGTCGGTTGTCGAGTCCTTGATAGGGAAAGCTGAAGCGATGGGGATTGAGCCCGATTTGGTGGAGTATGGTAGCTTGCATGTCGCGAATGCCGACCGGGTTCTCGGCAATATAGTAGCCAATATCGTCGGTTTGGCCATAGGCACCCGGCTTGGTTCCGGCCCCAGCCATCCACATGGTGAAGGCATGTGGGTGATGGTCCCGACCGTAGAAGCCCTTTTTTAAGGTCGAATTGACGTTGTTTTGCATCATCGGCGTGCGGCCGAATTCTCCACCCCAGACGATCAAGGTCTGCTCGAAGAGACCGCGTTGCTTGAGGTCGGTAATAAGCCCGGCGATGGCTCGATCGATCTGCTGGCATTTGATGGGCAGGGTTTCGTCGATCGACTCGCCTGGTGAGGAACCGTGGTGATCCCAGCCCCAGTCATAGAGCTGGACGAAGCGTACGCCATTCTCGACCAGACGTCGGGCCAAGAGGCAATTGTTTGCGAAGGTCGGGTCGTTGCCCTTGTAGAGCCTACGGGGGTCGGCTGCCGATTCGGCTTCGGATACGTGGCCTGGCTTTGCGCCGTAAAGTTTAAGAATATGGTCGGGTTCCTTGCTCAGGTCCATCACTTCGGGGACGGACATCTGCATACGAAAGGCCAATTCGTATTGTGAAATCCGCGTCAGTGTCTCGGGATCGCCAATATGCTTGTGCTGGTATTCGTTAAGATCCTTGATCGCATCGAGCGTCTTTCGGCGGGCCTTGCGTCCAAGCCCTTTGGGGTCGGAGAGATACAGGATCGGGTCACCGCCATCAGTACGGCACTGAACCCCTTGGTAGAGAGTAGGCAGGAACCCCGAACCCCAGAGGGACTTCCCTGCGCTTGGCGTTTTTCCTCCGGATGCAAGGACGACGAAACCGGGCAGGTTCTCGTTTTCGCTTCCTAAGCCGTAAGTTACCCACGAACCCATGGAAGGATAGCCCAAGAGGGAGTTTCCCGTATGAAGGAGAAGCTGGGCGGGAGAATGGTTGAACTGTTCGGTATGCACGGAGCGAATCATGCATACTTCGTCGATAACCGAGCTTAGTCCCGGTAGGAGTTCGCTTACCCACTGATCGCTTTGTCCATGTTGCTTGTAGTCGAAAACCGGCCCAAGCATCTTGGGTGTGCCTTTAATGAAAGCAAAACGCTTTCCTTTAAGGTATTCTTCGGGGCAATCCTTGCCGTGAAACTTGGTTAGGGCGGGCTTATTCTCAAATAGGTCGATTTGGGAGGGCGAACCCGCCATATGGAGGTATATAATCGACTTCGCTTTGGCCGGTATCCGATATCCTTTCCCTTGTGCCGCGTAGCCGTTGCTTGCCAAAAGTTGCTGTAGGGCGATTGAGCCAAAGCCCAGTCCGGCTTGACCAAAGAAGTGACGCCGGGTGATGGCTTGGGTATTTTGCAGGTTGACTGGAAGGTTCATAGTTTAAGGTTTCATGAGGGTTTCGTCCAAGTTGAGCAGCACACTGGCCAGAGCGACCAGGGAAGGATCTCCCTCGTCAAGTCTGGCTGAGCTCAGGAAGTCCGCTTGGTTGGAAAACTCCGGTTTGAGTTGATGGTAGAGCACGATCAGTCTCTTGAGTTCCTCGGGCTTCGGAGGTCGAGTCAGTACCCTCCGAAAGCCAAAGGTGATTTTTTGCGCGAGATTGTCCGAAGATTTTTGCATAAGGTTGGCCAAGGCGCCGCTGGCCTCCATGTACGCCTCGTCGTTAAGGGTTATGAGGGCTTGCAGGGGGGTGTTGGTGCGAATTCTTCTGATTTGACAAACCTCACCGGAACCGGCGTCAAAAGTGATCATTGCGGGATGAGGGCTGGTACGCTTGAGGTAAGTGTACAGTGCGCGACGATATCGGTCCGGGCCCGTGGCGGTCTTCCATTTTTCCCCGCTGTAGGTAGACTTCCAGACGCCCGGCGGTTGAGGCGGCATGACCGAAGGACCGCCGATCTTTCGGGTAAGCAACCCGGAGGCAGTCAGTGATTGGTCGCGCACGACTTCTGCGGACAATCGAAACCTCGGACCACGCCCGATTAAGTGGTTGCGAGGGTCTGCGGCAAGCGACTTTGGGGTTATGGATGAGCTTTGGCGATAGGTTCTGGAAAGCGCGATCGCCTTGAGCAGTTTCTTCAGTGACCATCCGTTCTCACGATAGTCGATCGCCAGCCAATCGAGAAGCTCAGGGTGCGAAGGCATGAGACCTTGGGAACCGAAGTCTTCTTCCGTTTCCACGAACCCTTTCCCAAACAAACGAGCCCAAACCCGATTCACCATGACGCGAGCGGTCAGCGAATTTTCCGGTTGCATAAGCCAACGGGCAACGCCCAGACGATCCCCCTTGGCTCCGATTGGCAGTTTGCCAAATAGCTCGGGAACACCCGGTTCAACCTCGTCTCCTTGGTCAAGAAAATTGCCCCGCTTGTGAATGCGGTTTTTGCGATGCCGGTCGGGTGGAAGCTCACGCATGATCGGGGTTTTGGAAATGCCGTTTCTCAACCTGCTTAACCTCTGGTTCGCCGAGTTCAGTTTTGCCTGCAGTTCTCGGGCTGCCGGAAATTCGATCTTTTCAAAAAGTCGATCCATACCCCGCATGGGATCGAGTTCGGGGGTCAACCACTTGGTCGGATGAGAGCTCGCCGAGAGGCTAAAGGTTTCAAACAGCAAACCTTGCCCATATTCCTGCTCGAGCGTCAGCCTCAACCGACCACCCGAAACCGGTTTGACGAAATCGAATACGGCGGCGTGAGCGTCGGAAGCCTTTGGGGAAAAGGCCCAGCCCGCTTTGGGTTTTCCGTCGATCGCCTTCGCTACTTCCCAACCTCGCTGAGAAAAGTCTGCTCGAGGATTCTTCAGGGATAGTTCAATGGGCAATTCGCCATCCTTCATCCATTCTGCGGTCAACTCGCGCAAGGCCACGTTTTTGTCCGGCCATTTTCCTCCCGCCTTCTTGGGGAAAGCATCGATGCGGATTGAGTTCAGGGGTTTGCCTTTGGGGATCTCGAGGATCAGGAGCCACGTGTCCTTGTCCGGGTTTTCCGCATTTACGCTCAAGGTTCCGTCTTTTGACTGGCTTAAGGTTACCTTCTTTTTCGATTTCATCTCCAAGAGCCTCAGTGGTTGCCAGAGTGGCTCCTTCTCGAATTGGTCTTTCCATTCGGCTAGAGCTGCGACAAAACCTTCGGGCTTTGCCTGGAGCCGTTTCTTAAGTGTGGAGACTTCGCTTTCCATCTCCTTTAGTTTTCCGCTTTGCTCGGGTGTTGGCGTGGGCATGATCGGAACCACGCGATCAGCATCCTCGGTTTGATTGAAAACGGCATAGACACCGTAGTAGTCCTCGATGCTTATTGGGTCGTACTTGTGCGAATGACACTTGGCGCAACCCATCGTCAACCCCATCCAAACTTGAACGGTGGTATCGACCCGGTCCTTCACGGCTGCGACGCGAAATTCCTCGTTATCCGTACCGCCTTCGTCGTTTTCCATGGTATTTCGATGAAAGGCCGTCGCCAGCATTTGCTCGGTAGTTGGCTTAGGCAACAAGTCGCCGGCCAGTTGTTCGATCGTGAACTGATCGAAGGGCATGTCTCGATTGAAGGCATCGATTACCCAATCGCGGTAACGCCAAACGTCACGGTGGCGGTCTTTTTCATACCCTTTGGTGTCGGCAAAACGAGCGAGATCGAGCCACATGCGGGCCCAGTGCTCGCCATAGGCTATTGAATCCAGTAATCGACCGACCACCTTTTCATGGGCGTTGCCGCCTTTGTCTGCTGCAAATGCGTCCGCTTCCTCAAGCGTTGGAGGAAGACCTGTTAAGTCCAGGGACACGCGCCGGATCCAACGATTGCGATCTAGGTCTGGAGATGGCGTCATCCCATTGGATTCGAGTTTGCTGAGTATGAAGTGATCCAATGGTTGCAAGGGCCAATCCTTCTTCCTTGTTTTGGGCAAAGGATTCTTTACGGGTTGTTTGAATGACCAGTGCGTTTCGTACTTGCCACCGGCCTTCACCCATTGCCCGAGTACTTGGCGATCCTTTTCGGTAAGTTGGTGTCCGCTGTCCGAAGGGGGCATGACCTCCTCCGGATCGTCGCTTTCGATTCGAAGGATCAGTTCGCTTTCGTCCGGCATGCCTGGTTCCAGAGCTCGATAACCCCCGAGGTCCCAAAGGGCTCCCTCCCTCGTATCCAGTCGCAACTTTGCCTTTCGAGCCTTCTTGTCAGGGCCATGACAAGAAAAACAATTCGCTGAAAGAATAGGTCTGATGTCTCGGTTAAAGGAAATATCACTTGCCATGCCATTCGCTGACGATGTGGCAAGGACGAAGCCCAAGACGGCAAATAGTTGGTGTCTGAATTGTGAATTCATACAATGAAAAATACTTTGGTAATTAGCTTTGGTAACTGGACGTCAATAATCAGTCTATCATTTTCATGCCATGCGAGTCTTGCATGAACCCGGCTATTGCTTGTGTATTTGCTGCATGACAAATACAAAGTTGCAGAGATATTTCATTAGTCGGATATCTCTGGACAATCAAGTTTTCAAAATCTTCGACTTGTTGCCCGAAGTCTCAATCTACCTCAAGGGCAAGAAAAGTCGATTCATGTCATAAATCGAAGAGGATGAGCAGTATGAGGGATTACAAGAGAAGAGGACGCCATCGGGAAGCCTAACCACGACTTCTTCCAGAAGGGAAAATCCGATGATTCTCGGGCTGATGATCTAGCGGTCATAAAAAGCGAAGAACCTATCCTGAATCGAATTGAAGCGGCAGCCAATCAAGCAGGCTCCGAACAATTAGTAATCAGTGACCAGATTCCTATCCGTGACCGTCGAGGTCATGTCATTGGGTTGGCGGGAATCGGGCGGCAAGTCGAGCGACTCGGCGGTTGTTCCGGTACCGTTGATCAATTTACCCGGATGATTGATTACATGCAGAACAACTGTGGAGATGCCATGACGACCAAGAAACTTGCGAAAATGTTCAGTATGTCCGTTAGCCAATTCGAGCGACATGTTCGAAGGGCATCCGGTTCGTCCCTCCCCCCATCAGTATCTTCTAAGACTGCGAGTGAATGTCGACGCTCGCCTACTCGTTGAAACCAGAAGAACAATAGCCGCAATTGCTCAAGATTGCGGCTATGATGATCACGCGCACTTATATCGCAGTTTCCGAGGCATTATGAATCTGACCCCATCAGCTTTCCGGTCGAGCCAGAAAGATGATTAGGTAATACTGCAGATTATCGCATACCAGCTTACCGTGTTTCCACCCGATAAAGGGCTCTTTCGGTGCGGATGAGGAATGCTTTTTCGTAAGGTGAGAAACTGGCCATGTGGGCCGTTCCGTCGAGTTCGTTTTTGGCGATCACTTCAAGGGTTTTTCCCGGTTTCACGACATGCGTGACACCATTTCGGTCGCAAAAATAGATCATTCCTCCGGCATAAGAGGGAGATGCGCTGAACTCAGCGTTAAGACGTTCACGCCAATGCAGTTCGCCGGTTTTGGCGTCAAGACAGGAGGCTATGCCGGCGTCGTTGATTAGGTATAACTCATCTTTAACGAGAATGGGGGAGGGCATCTTCGGTGCGGATCTTGATCGCCATGCAATTTCCGGCAGTTTGTCCCCCTTTAGACGAATTCCGAGTATTTCTCCTTTCATGAAGCAAGTGGAAAGAAATACCATACCGTTGCCCGCTACGGGTCTCGAAACATTGGAGAATCCGAGCAGCCCGTATGGCAGTTTCCACAGTTCTTTGCCTGTTGCCGGTTCGTAGCAGTAGAGCCAATTTGCGGCGGGAGAAAGTAGAAGCTCGGAACCTTTATTTTCTACGATAATGGGAGTGGCATAACTTTTCTTAAGCTGTGGATTGCTGTTCATCTTACCGCTTCGTTTGGTTTGCCATGCAATTTCCCCGGTGTCTTGTCTCAGTGCGACTATGCTTTGCTTGTCGCTACCGTCGAGGTGGAAAATCATTAGGTCATCCCAGAGGACAGGGGAACTTCCCGGGCCGTTTTCGTGCATGACCCAGAGGCGCTTGTCGTTGTTTTTCCAGATGATTTTTCCGGATTTCGCGTCAAGGCATGCACTGCCATAAGCACCGAAATGGCAGTAAAGTTTCCCGTCTTTAAGGCATGGCGTAGCCGAGGCGTAACTGTTTAACTTATGAACCCATTGAGGTTTTTCTTTATTAAAGACCTCTATGTCGCGGAGGATTTTTCCAGTTTCGGGGTTTATCTGTACTGCCCTAAGACTTACTTTTGCGAGAAGGTTTAGCGGTTGTCCACCCGTATTGACCTTTAGTCGTTTCTTGGCATCTTCCTTTGATGCGGGTGTTTCGTAGGCGGTGGTGAGCCAGACCAGATCGCCTTCTACCACTGGGGAAGAGTGTCCGCGTCCGGGAATTTCCAATTTCCAAGCGACATTCTTTTTGGAATTCCATTCGGTCGGGAAACCCGTCCCTTCAAAGTGGCCCGAGGCATCGGGTCCGCGCCACTGAGGCCAAGTGCCCGGATAGGCAGTTGTGCTTGCAAGAAAGTAGCCAATCAGGAGGGCGAATTGGCTAAATCCGTTGGTGTGAAGAGGAAAGGTTTTCATTGTCTAATGAGTGGCAAAGTTAAACTGTCAATTATTCGACCTTTTTCTCCGAAGGCAACAGGCTTACGCCTATATCTTTAATTTAGAGTGCTCTTAGGTGACCTCCGGGAATTGCCACCAAGGTTTCACTTTCTCGTCGGACTTGAAGATTATCTTGGACTCATCAAATTCTAATCCGTGTTGCAATTTGTAAGCTGTTCCCGCGACGACGTTCATGCACACTCCTCTTGCGTAACTTGTCTTTGTTTCCTTGTTCTCGCTCGTACCAAATTCAATGTCCGCTTTCCATCCGCGTTCATTCCTGAACTCAACGCGATGCGTTTTGCCTTGTGGGCGAAGCACGACGAATCCCCCCCAGTGATTGTTCATCAAACGCCATTCAGCACCTTTGTTTCCCTGAAAGAGACTTTGGGGCGCGTATGCGACCATGCTGAGATAACGACGAGCCATTTAGATAGCGGTCGGACTGCGTTCGACTTCCTCGAGAGGATCTCTTCCCTGCTAATCTTATATAGGACAGCGTTCTTAAGAGTTTGAGAAGCGACTGCAACCGAAAGGAGTCTGTCCTCGTCCTCGCTTGGAGAATCATGCTGTTGACGGTGGACCATCTCGAATGCTCGCCCAAAGGCGGTGGGCATCTGTTTCTTGATTAATTCGTCATCGGCAACTGTTTTCCCGTCACTTGGTTTCCGGACTGTGCCGCCATTGAAACGGTGCAGACGATCATAATGCGAGGTTCGCTTCGAGCAATTCGTGCGGCGTAAAGAATGCCCCGTTTCGCCTTGTGGGGAAAGAGAAGTGACGTAGCGAAACCATTCGCGGTCTTCCGGATGAATGTCGCTTTGGTCCGTGCTTGGTGTTTTCGCTATCGGTTTTGCTTCTCCGGTGGAGGTCCATGGGTTCCCCTCATTTTCTCAGCCTTTCAAGGTATATCGAAGAAACATCTTCGTTTCTTACGGATACGACAACACATTGATAAACCCACCATTGCAAATGGGGGTGATATTACATGATTGTGCGACAACCGATTGAGGATCGACCTTGGTCGCTCCTTCTACCATCCGCGAATTGTTGGATTCCCGATCTTTAGGGTAGTCGCTTGGCGCGAATGTTGCGAAAGAGGACCGTGCTTCCGGGGTCGTGTCCTTGTAACGCGAACGTGCCTTCGCCTAGAACTCGCTCGAAATTTTCTCCGGGCTTTACGTTGTCGGGTTGTTTCCATTCGACCACGGTCTTTCCGTTGACTTGAGTTTCGACTTCCCCCCCGTTTACCTTGATGTAAATCTCGAACCACTCGTCATCTTTAGCGGGAGCCGTGAGATTGTCCTTCACGCCGTAGAGACTCGCGGTTTTCTTGGGGTCGTGGTAGGTGTTGTTGACTTGGCACTCGAACCCGGCCTTTGGCCATCCTTCGTCTTGGTATTTGGTGTGGAAGTAAATGCCTGAGTTGGAGTGCGGGAGGGTCATCACTTCGGCCTTGAACTCGAAATTCTTGAATGGTTTCTTGGTTTCGTAGAAGAGATGGCAGCGTTCCGGAGCATTGGCTACGATGCATCCATCCCTGACTTTAAAGGAATTGTCATTCTCGTTAGCCTTCCAACCCGTTAGCGTCTTGCCGTCAAAAAGGCTTTCCCACCCTGCATCCGCTTTCTTATGAGACTCGGCATGATGTTCAGCGAGAATGTCGCGACCGAAGTCGCCATTGAAGTCTCGCCAAACGGCGTGAACGTGATTGGCTCCGTTTTGGGTGCAGTCGTACTCGAAGAGAAACTTGGGCGTCTGGATGCGATAATAGTGGCCTTCTCCCGGGCTACGACTTCCGGCCCAGGCGAAGTAGGTTTCCTTAGGATCGATGAGGGGGTTTTTACTTGTCACTTGAGCAAGTGCTTCGGAGCGATGCTTGGCGGCGTAAACCTCTACTATGTCGGCTAACCAACCTTTCTGGCGAGGGTTCATTTTTGTGATGGGTAATCCTTTCGGTGGAAAAAAGGTGTCTCTGTTGACCACGCTGTCCCACTTTGTCAGGACGTCGCTGGGCGCTTTTTCGGAGAGGATGCCCATTTCGCGTTGAGGAGGAGAGAGGGAGCGAGCTAGTTTGCGGGCCAAGTTCTCTTCGTCTGCCAGAACCTTGAGACCCTTGAATGCACCTTCTTTCACCTCGGCAGGGTTTGTACCGAAAAAACTTGGAGTGACGGAGAAAATACGTCCGTTCACGAGAGTGAAACTTAGGGAAAGATGATGCCCCTCGAAGCGCCAGCCCCAGGTGCCAGCCTTCGCAGGGTTGCCGAAGATGCAGACATAGTAGAGTTCGGGATTCCGAATGTCGCGTCCCTCCATCTGGAAGAGAATTTGCTCGAGTGTCATTATGGTGGTGGCCTCGAGATACCCGCGGTGACTGAGGGTGGCGGAAAGTAAACCGTGGGCGAGAATCCGTTGCTGGGCCGTCATCAACTTTATGGGAAGACCTTGGCGTTTGCCATCGGGCTTGATGAATTTGTCGGGCAGATAGTTCCAACGCTCTCTTTCTTTGCTGTCCCAGGTGAATAAGGACGCCTTTTTTGCTTTGTCGTCGAGCGAGGCGATAAAACGGTTGGCCGCATCGGCCATGTCTGTGGCGGGATCGTGAGCGAAAGCAGCGGATCCGAGGATCGCGCAGAAGAGGAAGCATGATAGGGTTTTTTTCATAGTGACGGGTTAATGAATTATTGCTCATTAAGATGTGCTAACTGCGGCACACGTCCATTGGAAAATCCTTGAGATCGAGCGTTTTTTCGGGCGACCTTGACTGATCATGGTGTAGGTCGGTATTTGTTTCCTCCGTTCCAAGTAATGGTAAAAAAGACACAGTCCATAAAATCCAAGCTACCTGAATCTGGTCATGGCTTTCGTGTGCTTGGGGATGACGTGGCTCTTGCCTCGGCATCTCTTTTCTCCGGTGGCGGGATCGGTGACGTCGGAATCGAGTGGGGAGTGGGCGTACCTGTGCTTGCCGCTTGTGAATTGGTTCCATCACGAGCAGAGCTGATTCGGCGAAACTTTCCCAATACCCGAGTGTTCGAGGGCGATATTTGGGATTTGTCGGCCGATTACGTTAGGTATGTTCGCGAACGATTGGGTGGACTTCGTCCTTGGTTGCTCACGCTTTCTCCTCCCTGTCAGGGTATGTCTTCCAACGGTGCTGGCAGAATCTCGTCGGCCATTCGTTCCAGTAAACGAAGCCCCGAAGATGAACGCAACAGGCTTGTGTTGCCGGGCATCGATATCTTGGAGCAACTAAAGCCCGATTGGTTTCTAGTTGAGAATGTTCGGCGTATGGAAAACACCGTTATTCGGAACGAGAGGGGCGACCCTGAAAATATTCTTCAGTTAATTGGTCGCCGCCTGCACCCCCTTGGCTATACCATTCGCTCCGCCATTCTCGATTTTCGTCGATACGGAGTCCCCCATCATCGCGATCGGCTAATCACCATCGGGTGCCGCCTGCCTTCAGTTGTCCAAGAGATTCAGCCCCTCGCCGAATTCTTTTCCAAAGACCTTTCCGCTCTTCACCCCGCTCCTTCTCACGGTGGTTCCGGTTTGCCGTCTCCTGTAACTTTAAGAGAGGCCGTTGGTTCTTTACCGTCACTCGATGCACTGAGCAAACTTTCCGATGCGGAAGACCCTTTCCATCGAGTTCCTCGTTGGAACGAACGACAATACTACTGGATGAGGAATACCCCGGAAGGCGAGACCGCCTTTGACAACAATCGGTGTATTCATTGCAAAACCGATGGGCATGCCTCGGAAGTCGTCTTTTGCCGTACTTGCAAGAAACCCCTACCTAAGCCAACAATTTCAAAAAATGGAGTCGCTCGGCTGGTTCGTGGTTTTCGAACTAGCTACCGTCGGATGAGCTGGGACAAGCCCGCGTCAACCCTTACTATGAATAGTGGGGTGATTTCCAGTGATCTGAAAGGGCACCCTGACCAACATCGTGTTCTTTCCCTTCGCGAGATTTTGATTTTGAGTACTCTTGATCATTCTAGTTGGAATCGCACCTATCAATTCGAAGGAGTGCGACACGGCAGGAGACAAGCCGACTTGGATTTTTCACCGCGATTGGTTCGCGAGGTTGTCGGAGAGTCGATTCCTCCTCTAGGCATGCACCATATTATTCAACATCTCGCCGATCTCGATGGAAGACTGAAGTGACGCTCGTTACTTTCTCGAATCGGTGTATTCGTTTTCCTGAGGTCCTTTAAATATTAATCGTATCGCGTCGAGTCGAACGCGAGCTTTGCTCAAAGCCTCGGCCAATTTCTGCATCTGTTCCCGAGTGAGATCGATCTCTTCTTGTCGAATGTTTTTATTCACCTTTTGGAGAGCGGTGAGACGGTCAAGTTCTCGTTGCATGGTAGCCGTCATGGATTGACTGGCTTCTTTTGCTGTTTTTTTTGCCGTAGCCGTAGCAATTTTTCGCGCTTTCCCGAGCATGGTCGGGATCAGTTCTTTGCCGACTTTGAAGTCGTCTAGAAGGGCGTAGGGGGAACCATCGGTCATTTCGGGTAAGTCGATGGTTACTACCTCTCGTTCTTGGTTAATTAGAACGCGCAATGGAGTAGGTGGGAGAAACCGATCTGCGTGGAGGTGCTTTGGGGCCAGCGCTTCCAAGACAAAGATTGCTTCGAGGAGAAGAGATTGCTCTTCCTTTTCATCTTCCCACACGCTGAAACTGCAGTTTCCTTGCTCACTCCCGAGCAATAAATCGACGGCGCCTGTGACGATGGGATGATCGCCGGTCAGGAGTGTTATGTCTTCTCTGCTGAGAGAGTGCTTCCGGTCGAAGGTGCCGACGAGTCCTCCTTTGGGCAACCCTGGGAATCCGTCACAGTTTATCGCGGAACGGCCATCTAGGAGGTAGGTGCGGTTGTCCCGTTCTTCCACTCGCACGCCAAAGTGATCGAACACTTCCAATAGGAAGGTCTCCAACTCAAGTGAATTGTCGATGTCGCGAATTGATTCTACCAGTGCATTCGCCACTTCCGGTCTGTTTGAATTCAGTTCCAACAATCGGTCCCGACCTTTTTCCAACTTTTCGGCAATGATTATTCTTTGTTGCGAAGAGTTCGATATCAGCTTGGTGAGCTTTCTCTCTTCTTTGGCGGTTTTCTCAAAGGTCGAAAGGAGCTCGGTGACCTCTTCTCCAAATTGCCTGAACAAAAGGTTTCCTCCCTCAAGATGATTCTCCAAGGCATCCAGTCCTTCGTGATACCAGCGGGCAAGGACTTCTTCCGGACCGTTTATCGTGTATGGTACGTAAAGGTGAATGGTTTGCGTTTGTCCGATCCGATCCAACCTACCTATCCTTTGGGCAAGCAGTTCCGGGTCGATGGGCAGATCGAAAAGAACGAGGTGGTGAGCGAATTGAAAATTCCTTCCCTCACTCCCGATTTCGGAGCAGATCATAATACGGGCACCGTCTTTTTCTTCGAACCATGCGGCATTGCGGTCTCGCTGGACGAGAGTTAACTCTTCGTGGAATACCGTACTCTTTACTGTTATTCTTTGGTCTATGGCTTGCTCTATGGCTTTCGCGTTCTCTCTGCTTTCGCAAATAAGCAACACCTTGTCCTCTCCAATCTCCTCAAGCAATTTTTCCAACCACAAGATACGTGGGTCCGGGGTGAAACTTGTAGTCTCGGTGGCTTCCTCATCTTCCTCATCGTAATACAAATCATCAAGCTCCACTTCGTCTTGGTCATCAAGGGAAGGTGTATCTTCCATTGGCGGTTCAAGTGGTATTAAGTGGGCAACGCGTTTTGGAAAACCGCTCATGTTTGCCCGAGTATTCCTAAAGACTACTCGGCCTGGGCCATGTCGGTCGAGCAGTGCGGACAACAAGTCGATTTCATTCATCTCCTCGGCTTCTATATCCGGCATCGCAGCCAAGAAGCTTCTTTGCTCGCTCGTGAGAGGACTTCCTTCATGAAGCGCAGTTGCGATTGGAGCTACGTCGGCATAACTTTCGTTTTCGGCCAGAAAGGAAGACAGGTCGGAATATCTATTGGGATCAAGTAGGCGCAGACGAGCGAAGTGGCTTTCGGGACCTAGCTGCTCCGGGGTGGCGGTGAGGAGCAAGACACCTTCCGCTTTATTTGCCAAAGCCTCCACCAGTTCATATTCTGGACTTACGTGATCTGATGTCCACTCCAAGTGGTGAGCCTCGTCCACGACCATCAAGTCCCAATCCGCCTCGCAGGCTTGTTTGGCTCGATGGGGATCGTTCGCCAAAAAATCAATGCTGCACAACACCAGTTGATCGTCCAAGAACGGATTTACTTTGGGATCGGAAGTCTCGATTGCGGTGCATCTTTCCTCGTCGAAGATATTCATCCATAAGTTGAACTTCCTCAACATCTCCACAAACCATTGGTGAACGAGAGACTCCGGAACTATAATCAAAACACGTTCCGCTCGTCCTGTTAATCGCCGGCGATGAATGATTAGACCTGCCTCGATGGTCTTTCCGAGGCCGACCTCATCGGAAAGTAATACTCTGGGTGCGGAACGATTGCAGATCTCCTGGGCGATATAAATCTGGTGTGGGATGAGATCGACTCTCCCTCCGAGAAATCCCCTCGTTGGAGACTTTTTCAAGCAGTGCATGATTTCGATGGCCTTTATCCGTAGTTCGGAGACGGAAGCCTCGTCGAAATGCCCACTGTTAAGCCGATCTTCCGGCCCGTCCAAGCTTATGTTGTCGCTCAAGTGAGCCTCGGGCAGTTCCCAGTCTTCTCCGCAATAGACAAGAGCTTCATTTTCTTCGCGAATGTTTTCGATGAAACGTTTGTTCCCCTCGTGATCCTCAATCTCTTGACCTACCCTGAATTGTACTCGTTGCAACGGAGCCAGTTCGGAGACGTACAAGCGAATCTCTCCGGTGGCGGGATAAAGGACGTGCACGCGAGCATTAGCTTCCTGTACCACTGTTCCCAAGCCTAACTCGGGTTCGGACATACTTATCCAGCGTTGTCCTGTTCGGTATTGATTCATGCTTTGGATTGAGTGAAAGGCTCAGCTGTTGGATTGTTCATCAAAGAAGATCGGCTGTGTTGGCGCATGTGGTTGATATCTCCGGGTAGGTTCGTTTTCTGTCTCTGCTAGAGCAGCTCTGTTTACATGAAAAGGCGGATGGGATTCAGTCTTACTGGCCCGACGGAATTTCGTTTACCGTATAGTAGGCATGACGATGCAGAAGCTCTTCTCCGTCTCGTGATCTGAGTAATCCGAAATCAAATTCGTGGACATGTCCAATTTTCAATTCAGGTAGCTGAATGGTGGCTCTAAGGCCATCGCCGGAAAGCCTTACTGTTTCCACGGCCGGAGCGGTCCCGTCCACTTCGGGCCCGCCGTACCCGCCATGGTAGATATGCGTGAACGTCGACACTTTGTAATTTTCAGGGTCTTTGCCGGTGGCAATGTCAACGGGTTTTGTAAAGCGTATATCAAATCCCTGCGGTGTAATGTTTATACGCTCGATTTCAAAGGGCATCCGACCTGTCCATTGGAGGCGTTCCAGTGCGAAAGGCTTGATCCCGCGAACCGGCCAACCGCGGTTCGTCCCACCACAAAGCAAGTTCCCGGCCGGGGTGAATTCGACATTGAGAATGCCTGTCGAGAGGCCTTCGCGAAAAGGATAACAGGCTCCTTGCCAGACTCCGTTAACTTTCTCCGTGGTGGCCCGCATAACGATGGACTGTGTGTAATCTCCTAGAAAAATCTGATTCTCGAATGGACCGAATTTACCATTGGTTTTGTTGACGACGTATCCTGTAATCGACCTTCCCATTCTGATGTAGGGAAAGACAACAGCATAGGGCACCAGTTCCTTGACTCGTTCTTTTTCGGTTGCGATGCGCCCGCCGGACTCGGGCTGGGTTGGCGGAGTACCCATTCCCTTGGCATATTTGTACCAGTTGTAACTAATCGGATGCCCCATAAAACCTCCTTCTTTAACGAATTTCAGGCTACATGAGGAATTCCAAGGACCTTGGCTCTCTATGTAGAACAATGCACCGTGCTCATTGGGGCCGATGCCTCCGGGGCTTCGGAGACCACTGGCAATTGGGATGGTCTTGCCTTCGGGAGTGATCTTCAAGGCCCATCCTCTGAACAGGGCTCGCGAATGGTACGACGATGACAACCCTAGGGCCACGTAGAGATTGCCTTGGGGATCGAACTTGGAGCCAAAGGCGTATTCATGATAGTTTGCATAACCCCAAGCGTCCGAGATTACTTCGAATTTGTCTGCCTTGCCGTCGTTATTGCGATCGGTTACCCGAGTCATCTCGCAGCTTTGGCTTACGTAGAAGGCACCGTCTTTGTACGCTAATCCGAATATCTCGTCGAGTCCGGTGGCGAAAAGCTCGTATTTCGGCTCGGGCTTTTCCTCGTCCACGCCGGAAAGCAAATAAATGTCGCCTCGACGAGTACCGATTGCGATCCGTTTGTCCGGGAGAGTCAGGAATGCACCGGCTTCCACCACCAAGTTTTTTGGGATCGGAAGATTGATCAATTTGTAATACTCGCGTTCCCGGTCCGCGGAGCCCCACATGTCGCCCACTTCCTCCGCCCAAGATGGGGCGTTCAGTGCTGCGAAGGCAAACAAGCCCACAAGCACACTAAGTCTACGGTCAGCGCAAAAGGTCATAGTCCAACCTCAATTGGGATTTACCCTTGGGCAAATCAAGGTTCAAAAGAAGCTCGAAGGAACTTTTGTCCGAGCCGAGGGGTCTCAAGGCATTGGGCGTTGCTGCGTTGGCATGAAGATTGAGCCGCAGGTCAGGTGTCTTGTAGATGGTTTCAGAAACCTTGTCGATTTTTCCCACCAATGCTCGAAAATGAATGGTTTGCGGTTCATCCACCTCCATCTCCAAGACACGCTTAAGCAATACCTTGTCTTCCTTTGCCACGGAGAGAGACATGTCTTCGATCAAGACCTCGCCGATACGATAGGAGAAAGTGGGAACAAAATCTTCGTTGAGGGAATATCCAAGAAATTGGTAGCCGAGATTCTTGGGATAGAGAGGATCGGGATTTACAGGGTTCTCTTTGTTCATCACGGGAAGCAAGGGCCAAGGGTTCTCGGGGCCGGGCAAGGCGTGAAAGGAAAGGTCTTGGGCCAAGGAAATCGCCCGTGACTTTGGATTGAAGTTTCCAGCCCCCTGTCCGCCCCAACCCACGCTGACGAACTCCCCCCTCCAAAGGCCGGAAAGCGTGCCCGTTTCCGCATTAAAGGCGTAGTTGAGTCCACCGGGGAAACCCACGGCGATTCCCCGATAGCCGGCGATGCGGCTTCGTCCCCTGTAGGTTCTGACAACTTCTCCCACCTCCAGGAAAGAACCCGGAGAGTGAATCCCCGAGGGAGTGGGGGCACCTTGTCCGTATGAAAGATAATGCCATATCGCCTGAATCTGCGCATCGGTTTTTCCTTCCAAAATATCCTTGCGAGCGCCTTTGCCGCCTGCCCAGTAGTTGGGCATCACGATTCCCGGTCGGGAATTAGCCGGGTTGAGCATGAATCGATAGAACCAACTCGGTTGCAACCGTTCGTAGGAAGTTAACAAATCAATACCTTTGAATCCAGGCGAATCCTTACCGTTGAAATTGTGACACGTTATGCAGTTCAGCCCTTTGTCTCCAATTAACTGGTGACCCGCAGATCTAATCTTTCCTCGGTCTTGTCGTTTCGGTTCTACGAATGTAATAGATTCCACCTTGTCCACTTTGGCTAGCATCTCGGGGAGGAGTATTAGGCTATCCTCTTTGAATTTAGGCATCCTCGTATGCATGTAGGGCCTAGCGGATTCTCCATCGAACATAACCTTGCGTATCCATTGAGGTTTCAACTTGGCTCCCGCTAAGGTCAGTGGGGGTGGAATTCTTGCTTCATTTCCCAAACCTTCTTCAGACGTGTGAAGGTAGGGCAGGAACGCTTTCGAGGGTCCTCCGTAGTCATCTCTCGAATGGCATGCGATGCAGTTGAATGCCGTTAAGCTCACGGCGATTTCTTCTTCCACGGAAGGTTTGCGCCTAGGACCGGCAAGCACTTTTGTTATGGCTTTTCGCTGACTGTCGGAAAGGTCGTAGTCTGGAGCCTTCTTCGGTCTTTTTGCCAAGCATCCTTTTTCTGCATTAACCTCGTCTAGCGAAGAGGTTATGCCGTTGGCCGTTTCGCCTTCGAGAGAATGACAAGCCGCGCAATTGAATTCTCGAAAGTATTTTTGCCCTTTGGTCACGAGTTCTTTGCTTATCCTCAAGGGTTTGAATGGGTACACTTTTTTGCCTAATAGATAAGCGGCCAAATCACTCGACTCGTCCTTCGACAGCTTCATGTCGGGCATCCTTCCCGAAGGTCTAGTGAGATGGGGGTCGAACAGAAACTCGGTTAAAGAAACTTGGCTGTACTTTTCTATTACGTGCGCTAGCGAGCTCAAGCCAAGACCTTCGACTTCCTTTTCTTGTTCATTCCGAGGGGAATGGCAGGCAATGCACCCGATGTCGTGAAATAACTTTCGTCCTGTAGCAAAGTCCCCTTGACCCACTCCGACTGCCGAAAGAGGTCGTGGGGATCTTTCCGTCAGAAAATGAGCAATGGCCTCGGCTATTTCCTTTCTTTTCCCAGGCGAATGCCCGACAAGCATGTCGGGCATCATTACTCCGGACTGTACTTCTAATGGATTCGCGATGAACCGTTGCAAATAATCAGGACTTATTCTCGAACCGACCTCGCTCAGGTCGGGCGAATCCTTCATTTTCAGAGCTCTTGGCAGTTTGTCTTCATGGCAGGCTCCGCACCGTAGTTCACCAATAAGCAGTTCGCCCACCTGCCTTTCTCCCAAGGGGTGTTTGCCATGGAGACCTACCAACACGGGAGAACTCCACAAGTCTTCTTGGACAAACGCCACGATGGTGGTTAGGCAAATTATGACCGACTTCAGTCGCATCCTTTCTTTTCTAGTTATCCTTCGTAATCACGCAACAGAAAGCAAAGAATTCTTCCAGTTTAGCTTTTGATGAAAATCTTCGTGCTATTTGACGACGGTCAATTTTCGCTGAGGATTGTCTGCCTTCAGGCTCATGACGGCTAGCAATATTGGGATGACGACACTTAACAAAAGAATTATTCGATAGCTTCCTGTCGCATGATGGCACCAAGCGAAGAGCAAAGGACCGATGCCACTCCCGATAACCATGCTCGCCATATTTACTCCACCAATCGCACCTAGGTGTTTGCGTCCATAGAAGCGGGGAAAAACAATGCCGCTTAGACTTACGAAACCACCACCCGCAATCCCGGTTCCTATTACATAGGCGGGAATGCCGCCAGGTCTGTCCAGGAAAAGCATACCTATTGCGGCGGAAAGACAACCTAAGTTCATTACCAAGAGAAGTCTTTTTAGTTTCAACCTTGAACTAATTATTCCAAAGGTAAGATTTGTCGTAACGCTTACGAATGCGATGGGAATGAAAAGCGAAAGGATATCCGATCTCTTGAAGCTAAGCTCCTCACCTAGCGAAATAATGTGAAAAGTAAAGGCGGTGGCATAGAGTCCAAAAAAAGCCAAGGAAAGGTTGAATGCCCAGAACGAATAATCGCGTAATGCCTCATCGCGAGTAAAATCGTGATGGATGTGCATGTCAGGGTTTTTTAGAGCCTTGTCGGTCTTCTTGCCTCCGTCCATGAGTAGACCGTCTTCCTCCGGAGTATCCCGGAAAAGGAACCAAGCCAATGGTCCCATTACCGCTATAGTTGCGGTGCCCATTACGAACCAAGCTCCGTCGTAAAGGTATCTTTCGATTAGCCAATCGAGTGCTCTCGGAGCGATTGAGTAACTGAATGAAACCAGCACTCCGCTTACAGCCAGTGCTAGACCCCGCTTATGATCGAACCATTTTCCGATTGCATTGCGGCATGTCATGGACAGGACGCCTTGAGCAGCCGCTCGAATCAGAAAAAAGCCTACTCCGATAACAAGAAAAGCGGCAATCCCCGAAGGTAAGACTTGGGCAAGGGCACTGCTCAGTTGGACACTGTTTGCCAGAAAGAGTAGAACGACTCCCGTGGTCACAGTTGAAGCCACTGCCATTTTACGTTCCCCCCAGCGATCGAGCACTCGACCCAGCCATGGTAGAGAAAAACCGCTAGCCACGGTGCCCAAGCAGTAGGCAAGGCTAAGTTCGATACGGCTCAGACCGAGTTCCTTTATCAAGATATCAGTGAATACGCTGAACCCCATCGTTTGTCCCGGGATACTGAAAATCGATCCTAATGTGGCTGCAAACACGATCACCCAACCATAAAAAAATGGGCAATTGCTAGGGGCAAAAGGTGTTCGAACTCCCCAAATGCCTTTGGCGGAGGGGCAGGGGCGATGGCTTGATGAATCAGCCGACAAGATCAAACAAAAATCCGAGAGTCATCCTTTTCAAATGTTAGAAAAGCATTTTCTCTTAGGCCAATCAAGGCGCTACCAACTCTACCCCATAA